>ENA-OZBC01000379-OZBC01000379.1-human-gut-metagenome-genome-assembly--contig:-NODE-379-length-19301-cov-6.893484_pt1 | contig 19301 bp, 16 predicted proteins | sample MGYA00243982_ERZ653526 | MGnify/ENA primary metagenome ERZ653526 (study PRJEB26926, sample SAMN06164948) | human gut metagenome | biome: ENVO:00009003; feature: ENVO:2100002; material: ENVO:00002003... | reverse complement strand
GCCTGCGGCGGTCGCTTGCGACATCTACCTTATACGCCGCAGTGCGCATCCTCGCAGAGCGTTTTTACTTTACAGGAAAGCAATTTCCTGTAAAGTAAAAACGCTCCTGACAAAGTATACCAGAAGCTGCTTTTTGCATTTTAATATTTTACATGGAAGCCCCGTTCCGTCTCATCCAGTGGAAGTTCTTTCCTGTCCATGCTACGGATTTCGATGTAGCGGTCCTGACAGAGTCTTTGAATTATCATATCAATTTCTTCCGGCAGTCCCTGTAATTCTGCCTGTACCGAGCCGTCATATTCATTGCGTACCCAGCCGGTCACCCCGAAATGCCCCGCCAGATGCGACATGCGATAGCGGAATCCCACACCCTGGACATATCCGTTAAACTGATAAAAAACACGAATTTTTCTATTTTCTGACATACGACTCCCTCGCTTTCTTATTCAGATAATAACACATACACTTTCCTTTTTTCCATATAAATATGTGTCCCATCCGCCGCCGGTTAAGATAGTTCTTGAAGCTTAGGCTCAATTCTTATATAATTTAACCTGTAATTTTGAAATTATTATATTTTCTAATTGGGGAGGGTTTTCCATGAAAAAACATTATTCCAACGCATCATCACCAGTACCGGCGCTTGCCGTCGAAAAGCTTGGTCTGCGTGAACTTACTTCTGAAGAAAAAAGCGATTTTAATAAAAAACTTCGCTCCACATATAAACAGTCTTTTGCTATTGCAGTTACGATTCTCGTGATGTTTTTCTTATGTGTTATTCCGGTGTTTACTGCCATACGAAACCGGCAGGCATTCTTTGCAGCCCTGATTTTTGCTGCATTTTTACTTCTCTTTGTGCTTATTGTTGTCATCGTTTTATTGAAAACGCATAGGGAAATAACCATTAATCTTACCAAAAGCCGTATTTTCAAAGCTCCGGTTCACTTTCAAGCCTGCAAGCTCACTTGCGGTGGTTCAGCGTTTCTCGTCAAAGTCTGGGAATTTAACGAATGGTTCCGGGTCGGACGTGAATATTCCTATATCCAGAATACACAGGAAAATGCCTGCCTGGAAATTTATGCTTATGATATGAAAAACGGATTTTTCAAATTATTTTTAGTTACTACCTGTTAATGTGCCCGTTGCCGTTTCAAATTTCTGATTAACTGCGGCGTATGTAATGCCAGTATCCGGTTGACCTGATTGACAACATGTGAATTATTTAACAAATATACGATTCCGGCACTTAATCCCAGCAGGATAAAAAATGCTATCCAGCCCCAGTCTCCCAGATAATCATAGATTCCGGCAAACATCAGAATATCCCGTAAAATCCGGTGCAGCATATATACCGGCATCGTATTCTGTCCAATTGCTGACAATCTCGTCTTTCCTCTTGGAATGAAAAACATGATTGCCCATGAAATGAAAAATGCTGCAATCATCAGGGAAAAGCGGACCATCGGTCCTTTCCACACTTCTTCCAGTTCATAATAGGATATATTTTCATATACCATTCCCAGAGAATCCTTTAATCTTGCTCCATATGCCAGAATAAAGATACAGATTGCTTCCGCACAGGGAACAACCAGTCTCTGAAATTTCGGCTGCAATGCTTTTTCCAGTGTCTTCTGTTCCAGAAAATATCCCAGATAGAAAAACGGTCCAAATACCAGTATTCGTGACAGGCATAAAAAGTCACCCACATTCTTAAAATAGCCAGCTGTTAATGCCAGCACTACCGTAAGCAAAAGAACCGGCACCGCTTTGCATTTCCGGACAAGTGGTATCGTCAGATACCATACAATCATTGCAAATAAATACCACGGTGCACCACTCTGGGAAAAGAAATCTATCTCCGTAAATTTTTCAAATCCCGCAATGGCATATACCACCTGAATTGCCACAACGAACACAACATATGCTTTCAACAGATACAATATTTTCTTAAAATTATACTGTCCATTTTTATAAATCTTCTTGGCAAAATAGCCGGAAATAAATACAAAAAGCGGCATATGAAATACATAGATGAGCCGTTTTACCACCACCAGAGGATTGTCTCCGTGAATTGGGAGCAGGAAATGTCCCAGCACAACTAAGAATATCAATACCGCTTTTAAATTATCAAAAAAATAGTCTCTTTCTTTATTCATCCTTTTACATCCTCGCATTACCGAAAATGTATTATAGAACTTTTGCGGGAGATGTCAAGATTTTTTATCGTTTAGAGTGAAATATCCAACTTTCAGTACTTAAAAATTCTCCTTAATATAATTCTTCAAAACCATAATTCTATCCTCGGTATCAATGCCATCATCATTTTGAGCAATTCTGATAGTATCAACAATCGATTCATCCTCATTTTTTCTTCTTAAATATGAATTGTTCGTACAAATAATATGCTCATCACCAAAGATTAATCTCTGTCCCATATCATCTTTCGAAAGGTGCTCTTTTGAAGCCACCTTCAAATAAGGGTAATACGAATTCGGCGACAACAGTGTCTTTGTCTGCATGACCAAAAACAGATATGGATTTTCCGTTGCTGAATTGTTATGCATCTTTCCGTATGAACCCGGACGATACTCGCTGTACTTAATGTAATAGTATCTGAATGGATATAGGTTATTACTTTCGCATTCTCGCAAAAAATCGTCAGATATCTTCTTCAGTACTTCATTCGAAAATGCTTCATTTGTATCCAGTAATGCAAGAAGAATATTCCTTGTATTTTCAAAGCCCGAATTGGCACTCTTGTGAAATAACTCATTCCATGCAAACTGAGATGTTGAGCCATATTGATAACGCGACCTGTTTCTCTCAATCTGACTATAATTACCAATTGCCATCATCGCACAGTCCACCCTATCAAGGCTGCACTTAAACAATGACTCAAATCTACTTGTATAAGTAAGTTTCTTATCATCAATACCGATTATGCTAATCTGACCGTTGAGCAAATAGTGATCTTCCAGTTCAAACATGGTATCTGCCATATCCGGATTAGTCTTAAGAAATGCAATTTTCTCTTTTTCTTCTGAGAGCTGGCTCACGTTGAAGCTATTATTAATAGAATCATCAATATTTCCAGTCAAAATAACAGCATCTGTTTCAGCCAAAATAGCTGGCATTCTATTTCGATCAGTTCTGTCTGAAACCTCGTCTTCAGAATTCTTTATCAGATTATTTACAATACGAATTCTTCTTCTAAAATCTTCTTCCGTAACCTTATCGCGATTTCTCAGGTATGTAGTAATTGCATACAAAAGCACGATTCTATTTAAAGGAAACTGTCTGTTACGCCCGGTCTTATCGGAATATGCATGTAAGCAATCCTCAAAGATATTGAGATTATATCTGCTTTCTATCAGAATCTTATCGTTTTCATGCTTATTAGCCATGAAAGACTTCAAAAAATCTGTAGGTGAATCATATCCCGGAATATTGCACCAACAATCTAAGAAACTTTCCATTGTTTCAATATTCTTAATTGCATCAGGACACTTAGCTGAGAAATACTGTTGCAAAAGATCAAACTCATCGTTGCTTCTACCAATTGGAGACTGATTCTGCTTATAACAAATCACATCGCAGATGAATTTGAAATAACGCAAGAATTCATCATCAATAATATTATCATCTGATGAACCACTACTGCGATACTCCCACAGAAGATCTGTCCAATCCCGATCAATCTTACCCATGATACGATTGGCTAAATTTTCATCCATGCTACGCATTTCACGCTCAAGCTCTGCTTTGAAATGTTCAAATAAAGTCAACGGCTTGCCACGAGAGTTCATCTTTATGTATAGTTCATCTGTAAGCCCCATATCCTTGATAGGAAGAAAGTAAAATGTAATGCATTTTTCCTTGAGCTTATCCCAAAGGTCTGTAACATTTTTAAATTTATCATCAATTGCATCGAGCATCACCAGCATAGAACTGATTGTAGGATCATTCTCCCAATCAAGTGGAAACCAAGCTTGATTCATAATTTCTTTCGAGATTGCTGTCCTAAATTCCGGATTAAAGTCAACTAAGTCTATGCAGAAATAACGTGCACTGTATCTGGTTTCATAACTGAACCTCTTCAAAAAAGCATAATTTGCTTCTGGAATATTTCCCTTTTTTGCGGCATACCAATGGAGTAGAAATAAAGTAGTAAGACGCTGCTGTCCGTCCAACGGTGTCATATTTCCCTCATCATCAATATCACCATAAACAAAATCAAGAGTAATTGGTTTTTCCGTTACAGCTTTATACAAAGCCTCAAGAAATCTATCTCTTACACGGGTTACATCAGAGTTTCTTCTACCCTGAGCGTAATCCCTCTGTATAATCGGAATAACAATCTTTTTAAGCTGTACTGCCTCCTGATTTTCTCCAAATGTTGTATCAAAAATATCCATAAAGGAGTGAATTGTTGTTGCCATATTATTTCTCCTCCTTTTCCAGAATGATTGGCTCTTCGAGATAGTTTGCCAAAACTTTATTCATTGCATCAACATATGCCACTCTATCCGTATGTCCCCAGAAATGCAGCTGATTGTCCTCCGATGGTGTGTAGTATTTCAGGAATACCATTCTTGTGCAAAACGGAATATACTGCCCAGCCTTATCCATCTTGATAATTTCGTTTCTCTTAACATCAAAGGTTGAGTTATTCAAGGCTGCATTGTCGGCTGTACTAAGCAGTGCCATGTTTGCAATAGAATGCAGATATTCTGTATTTCCTTTCACCGAAAGCAATTCCACAACCTTCTGCTGTATTGCATCAAATTCCTGACGTTCCAGTTTCTCCTTAGCAATAGCACTCTTCATAAGACCTATCAATTCATCTGGAGTATCACTTACAGACTTAACAGATGGTATGTGCAGTTCAAGCCACTTTTTCCACATTTCCTGCGTCCTTAAACCTTCTGACTGTTGAGCATGAATATGTTCAAGGCTCCAAGTCACATTGCCATCCCTGCCAAATTTATATTTATCAAATGGGAACCACTGCGAGTGCTCACCATTTCTTCGAACAGATTCAACATTAAACAATAGGAGCAATGTAGTAATCTTTCTCCGATCCTGTGTTTTTTCATAACTCAGATCCGAATAATTACCTTTTATTCTGATGCTGTCACGAATAAAATCATCGAGAGAATTCCTAAAGTCATCCTTTGTCTTATCCCTTGAAATATCAAATATCTTCTGCAGTGTAAGTGTACCAGATGCAATAAGATAACCTATCTTGTGATAAAGTTGATGGTTTCCATGCCAATCTTTCAATACCAAAAATGTCTGCTGAATACTTCGCCATATGCTGTCAATTTTCTTTGTTTGACGCATCTCATCGAATCTAAAGAATGTATAATATTTTTCTCTATTATCCGCTGGTTTACCAGAAATAAGATCCAGAACAAGATCAATTCTTGTCTGATAAACAGCACTTGTTTTGTTGGTCAGAAAATACCACAAGGAATTATTATGCAGTTCCTTCTCCATGTTGTCCCACTGAAGAGATATTTCTTCCTGCTTTTCCTTATCAATATTTTCATCGGTATCTTTACTGAGAAACATAGCCTTTACCAGTTCAGCATTTGTAAGTGGAATCTTGCCAATATTTAAGCGAGTAAAAAGCCCAATAGCATCTTCTGACTCTCCAACCTCGTACCAGATGATTTTCACAATTTCATCGAAATACTTATTCACATTTGTAAGTGTTGATTTTCTATCTTTTTCAGAGAACCATTTCCTGATACTTTCATAAGCAGTACAAAGAAACCAGAAATCAATATTCTCCTCTTTGCGGGATTCATCCATTAATTTCAAGAAATCCTCAGACTTCTCTCTCGTTTCATAAGAGAGATTAAATCTTGGCTCATCTATAAAACCAAAGCTTTCTTCATGCATAAAGCGGTAGATAAGATAGATGGTTGTTAAGCGTTGCTGACCATCTATCAATTCATATCTATCACCACTTTTCCTTACCACAACTGGCTGGAGACAGTAATTTCTTTTGCCTTCAGTAGAATAAATATCATCAAGCAAACGAACCACCTCTGTTTCACCCCAACGATATCCTCGCTGATATGATGGAATGTAGAAGTCTCCCTTTATATCCCCAACCAGCTTTGTATCAAGTTTAATTTCACCATTCATATGTAGCTGCTTCCTTTTCTATGCGCATTATCGTGTGTCTTATTTCTTAAAATTATCTCTTAAAAAAGTCTTATTAACGTTTAGATCTATTATACTATAGATTTTTTAAATTTTCATCTGTTCCAGTAAGTAAAAAAGGGTACTTGAAAAGCCAAGTACCCTAGTGTATAATTTACTTAGAAAGGTAATCGGATATGCTCCGATTTGCCCTCAGTGAAAACTATTTTTGAAATAGCATCTACTTTGGACGAGTGGGATGCTATTTCTTTTTATTATTGCAATTATCTATCTACATCTTTCCGCACAATCCCTTCTCCATCAAACTCCGGGATAAAGCTCTCCTCTGCCACATCCCCTTCCTGGATGAAGCCATTCTCAATGCCAAGTTCAATCGCATAATCCACCACCGCATCATATTCCGCTTCCGTTACCCGGCGGCTTAATTCCGGATACTCCCTGCACTGTGGCAGCGGCGTATACTGATTCATAATGCTGATAAAAATCTGACCGCCATAGGTCTTAAGAAGATAAGATATCACACGCTTGGAATCTTCCACACAGTCCGGCATAACAAGATGGCGCACAATGACGCCTTTTCTCATCAGAAGAGACTCCCCGGCTTCGCTGCGCTCCTGATATTCTGCTGCGTCAAATATCATATTATTCTGCTGTTCCAAAATTTTCTTTTTCTCATCTGCCAGAAATTCTACACTGCTGCCTTCTTTGCCTGCTGCCCGTTCGAAAACAAATTCCGGCTCGCCTACCTGCCGCACCATTTCTGCAATTGCTGCACTGGCACAAGTAAAATAGTCCGCTGCATGAGAATACCTGCTGCTGATTGCGCTGTCAACATATTTTAAATCAGGAAGATAAATATCCACATAACCCTCTAACAGGCGAAGTGTTTCCACCTTTTCATAGGAGCTGGTATTATAAACAACCGGAAGATAAAGTCCCTGCTGCTTTGCCATCTTCAGTGCCCCAACCACCTGTGGTACAAAATGTCCTGCCGTTACCAGATTGATATTATTTGCACCCTTTTCCTGCAATTCCAGGAAAATTTCTGCCAGCCGCTCTATACTTATTTCAATTCCAGCTTTTCCTGTGGCAATATTGTGATTCTGGCAGAAGATACAGCCTAAATTACAGCCGCTGAAAAATACCGTTCCGGAGCCATTCTGCCCGGAAATGCACGGTTCTTCCCACATATGAAGTGCTGCTCTTGCAGCCTTTATAGCTGCTGTCTGACCACAGACTCCCATTTCACCTTTTTTACGATTTACCCCACATTCTCTTGGGCAGAGCATACAATTTTCCATCTCTTTTGCCTTTCCTCTATTTTCTTTTCCGGTTCTTCCCACTCCCGCCGGATTAGTCTTGCCTTTTCCGATTCTATCATATATAGTTATTCTTGTAGGATATTTTCTTATCGTAACTATAACTTTTTTATATATCCTAACACAAATCTTTGAAATCACAAAGGAGTCTGACTATGAATACATCGATTCAAAACTGCATGGTTGCCCAGTCCGGCGGACCAACCGTTGCAATAAATGCAAGCCTTGCCGGTGTCATTAAAGGTGCTGCCGGCTGCTATGGCACTGTTTACGGTTCCGTAAATGGAATCTTAGGTATTTTAAATGAACATTATCTTAACCTTTCCGAAATTATGGAATCAGACGATAATGCATTAGAGCGTCTGATTCACACACCGGCAATGTACCTTGGTTCCTGCCGTTTTAAGCTGCCGGATTTTATGGATGATGATTCTTCTTATAACTATATTTTCAAACAGTTTGAAAAGCTGAATATCGTTGCATTCTTCTATATCGGCGGAAATGATTCCATGGATACCGTATTAAAGCTTTCCGAATATGCCGAGCGTATCGGAAGCAATGTACACATTATTGGTATTCCAAAGACCATCGATAATGACCTGATGGTAACAGACCACACTCCGGGATTTGGCTCTGCAGCCAAATATATTGCATCTTCTTTACTTGAAATCGCACATGATACATTTATCTATGCCGTAAAGAGTGTAACAATCGTAGAAATTATGGGACGCGATGCCGGCTGGCTGACCGCCGCTTCCGCCCTTGCCAGAAACGAATACAGCGATGCACCGCATCTTATTTATCTTCCGGAATGCAATTTTGATAAAGATGAGTTCTTAACGGATGTGCGTGCTCTCTTAGAGGAACACAACAATATTATCATTGCGGTATCTGAAGGAATTCATGATGCAGAAGGCAATTATATCTGTGCCGGAGAAAGCAAGGAAGATACCTTCGGTCACAGCCAGTTAAGCGGTGCCGGTAAAGCGCTGGAATATCTGATTAAAGACAATATCAACGTAAAAGTCCGTTCTGTAGAAGTAAATGTATTACAACGTTGCGCTGCCCACCTTTCTTCTGCCACCGATTTAAATGAAGCAGTTGCTTCCGGTGAACATGCTGTTGCTTTTGCAAAACAGGGCATTACCGCTTCTATGGTAACCATGAACCGTACTTCCAATGCACCATATACCATCGAATACGGTTATGCAGAAATCAAAAATATTGCGAACGAAGCAAAATCCGTTCCAAGAGCATGGATTAACGAGCGTGGAAATGACGTTACCGGAGAAATGGTAGCATATCTTCTCCCACTGATTCAGGGCGAGACTTCCATTTCCTACGAAAATGGACTGCCAAATTATATGAACGTGTCACACCTGACTAACAAACGTTAGTTACCTGCATACACAAAATCCGCTGTCCCGGTTGAGACATTTTAATCTGTCTTTTCCGATACAGCGGATTTTTATTCCGAAATCATCTCAATGAATTTGCCGACTTCAGCCCATGCCCGCTTGGATTCCGGCATCATAAGCATTGCCATCTGGAATACATGAAACATTCCTTCGTAAATGCTTAAGCGGACTTTTACGCCCTGCTTCTTTGCCTTTTCTGCTACGGATGTGGAATCACTTAAAAGCATCTCATAAGAACCTACCTGAATCAGCATTGGCGGAAATCCTGTGAAGTCACCAAACAACGGTGAAATATAAGGATTCGTTTCGTCTGCGTCTCCTACATAATCCTTATTATAAATGAGACTGTCTCTTGTATTTCCAAATAAAGGGTCACGCTCATAATTCGTATCATAGGATTCACCACTGGCAGTCAGATCTGTCCAGGGAGACATAGCAATCAGTCCGCAGGGAAGTGCTTTCCCATGATCCTTTAAGTACATGCAAAGTGCCAATGCCAGTCCACCTCCGGCAGAATCACCTGCCACAATAATCTGTTCTGGCTTAAATCCACAGCTTAGCAGCCATTCATAGGCTTCCACCGTATCTTCCAATGCTGCCGGGAAAGGATGCTCCGGTGCCACGCGGTAATCGATGGTCAGCACACTGATTCCTCTTCCCACCTCGCTGTAAAGTCCGGCAAAGGTGCGGTAGGCATTTCGCATTTTTCCAATATACCCGCCACCATGCAGCTGCAGAACTACTTTATCTTCCCTCGGATTCTGCATGGAGGTTAAAAGCTCCATTTCAAACTGTGGCATCTTAATTTTCTGCATCAGAAAACAGTCCGGGCATTTCCACGCCGGTTCCACCATTTTCTTACGAAGCTCTCCGGTCTTTAATTTTCTTCCTATCAAGTTATCACTTGCAAAATGGGCAATTAGGTCACGGATGACTCTGCCCTGTACACTCGTCTTACTTTCTTCCATAATCACCTTACATGAAATCTTCTCTTTAACTCTAGTCTGGCTCTGCGGTCACCGATAATCAGCGTTCCGAGGAATAAAAATACCGATATTCCAAATGCCAGTTCACTTAAGCCCGGATGGGTCACGATGTGAAGTGCTATCAAAAGCAGCGGTATCAGGCTGCATACAATTCCAAACAACTGGAACATCAGATAACTCTGCCAGTTTCTGGAATTGATAATCATGAGCAGAACAATACCTGCATCTAACAGCATAATGCCTGCCGGAAGCACATAATTAACCGACCAGCCATGGAATCCCACTATCCAGTCAATCAGAATCACATATAAAATTCCGGATAATGTGGTTGCTATGATTTTCGTCCGATATCCATTATTGCTTAAAATATCCAACCGGAAAATCAGGAACAGATACCAAAGTCCTGCAATTGCAATCAGGCTCCAGAGTTTTCCCTGATACCAGATATAATTGAGATAGCCTGCTGCCACACTGCCTAATAACACCAGAAAGAATATAATATTTGTCACAAATTTTAATCTTCTGGTGGGAATCCATGCATCCGGATAGGTATTGCGTCCTTCTTCTCCCTCTTCTAATACACTGTGGCACAGCGGACAGATCTGGCTGTCATCTAAGATTTCCACATTACAGTTCTTACATTTACTCATAATACACACCATTACTTTCTATTTCCACATTCAGACCATCCTCTGACAGTTTCCGAAAAAATCCACGTTGCAGGGATGTATCTTTTAAAACAGAACTAAAGGTAAATGCCAGCGTATCCTGATAGGAACAAATCGTACCCTTGATATTCTGTCCCTTTGACATGGCAAGGAATGCATAAAACATCTTGATATATGGCTGGTAATCCTCTTCCACTTTCACATTTCCAATGTTGGTTACGGTTGATGTATTTGCCAGTGCTGCCGATGTATACACATAACGCATGGCAATATTTTTCAAAAACAGCGGTACTGCTCTTGCAACCAATAATTTTTCATTGGAAACATTATAGGAAAACAGTTCCTCTAAATGCTCTTTATTAATCTGTTGATGAAGACTCTCTGTAGTAATCTTCAATACTTCTTCAAACGTATAGGAATCCTCCACCGGTTCAAACTCTGCAGATACTACCGTAAAAAAGTTCTTGGTGGTAATGGAATTAAAATATGGTCTTAAATTCACCGGAACCGCTACACGAATCGGACGTTTGTCCGGCATGCCATGCAGATATTCCCGATATACGCTGTAAGCAAATGCCGCAACCAGATACTCATTGATGCTGACACCATATTTATGACATACCTCTTTCAATGCCGGAATCTTTACAAATCCATGAATCACTCCAAATTCATCGGTTCGTAATTTTTCCCCTTTGATAAGATATGCTTTCTTTGTCTTATATCCCTTGGCATAGCTGTGCTTGTAATTTTTAAGGAAGCTGTCCTCACGGTTCATGGATGTGTCGCTGCTTAACTTATCTCCCAGCTTCTCCTTCAGTTCCGGATGCACCAGTCTTAAATACTGATAGGTCAGCTCCTTTAAGAAATTGATTCCGCCCATGCCATCTGTCAGTACATGAAAAACCTCAAGGTTAATCCGGCATTTATAATAAGTTACCCGGAAAAGATAGCTGTGGTTCTTATTCTGTCTGATAAAACGGCATGGAAAATGTCTTTCTTCCTGTACTCTTGGAGCACTCTTACCATTTTCTTCAAAATAATACCAGAAAATCCCCTGACGCAGTCTTAAGTTAAAGCCCGGAAATTTGGGAAGTACGATATCCAGTGCCTGCTGCAGATACTCCGGCTGCACCTCTTCCTTTAAGGTAACTGCAATCCGGTACACATTGCTCATTGCTTCTCCTGCAATGACCGGAAAAAGATGTGCCGTATTATCCAGCCGGTCCCATTTGATATCGGTATGACGACGCTTATTATCTTCTGCTTTCCGCTGCTGCTTCTCCTGCTTTTCTAGTTCCTTTGAAGCGGCTTTTTCGTGCCGGCTCTGCTCTTTGACCGCCTGCTTCTCCTGCTTGCTTTCTGCTTTGGCAGCGGCTTTCTCCTTCTTTATCTTCTCTTTATTTTGTTGTCTTAGCTTTTTTTCTTCTTTACTCATAACGAATATTATAAAATAATACGCATAAAAATACAACCGGCGTTTCTAAGCCGTCGGCATTTTTCGTCTCGGCAGGCAGACCTTAAATGTTGTCCGGCCGTTTTCACTCATTACACGAATGGTTCCTCCATGCAGATCCACCAGTTCTTTTGCGATGGCAAGTCCCAGACCCGCTCCTCCGCTGTTGGTCTGTCTCGCTTCATCCCGCCGATAGAATTTGTCAAAAATACGCTGCTGTTCTTCCGGTGATATGGTCTGCCCCTGATTACTGAACAGGATAACGGTTCCCGGTGGCTCCTCCCATGCGGAAATAACAATGGTACTGTCCGGGTTGCTGTAGGCAATGGCATTTTTTAATATGTTATTGAAAATCCTCGCCAGCTTATCTGCATCCCCATATACTTTGCAGTTTTCATCAGCCCGTATTTCCACTTTCTTATGTTCCGGTGCAAGAAGCGGGTAGACTTCATCCGACAGCTGCATCAGCATATAATAAAGGTCTATCTCTGTCGTTGCCAGTTCAATATCCTGCCGGTTAAAACGGGTAATGTCAAAAAATTCATTCACCAGAACTTCCAGTCTCAGTGCTTTGTCCAGGGTGACATGGATAAATTTATCCTGCTGCTCTTTTGAAATATCCGGCATCTCCTCTAATAATTTCAGATACCCAATCACAGAGGTAAGCGGTGTCCGGATATCGTGGGCAAGATACAATACCAGCTCATCCTTCTTCTTCTCTGCCATCTGAATATCATAAAGCTGCCGGTTTAAAGTTGCATTCACGCTGTTTAACTTTTCTTCCATGGCAGCCATTTCCTTCGACATGCGGATCTGTCTGCCATCATGATGCACCAATGCATTGATTCCGTCATCGATTTCCTGAAAATATTTTGTAAATGAATTTAAAAAGAAATAAAACATCAGACAGAATACCAGTGCAATTGCCCCAAAGAAAATCAGTTCGAAGTGATTTCCGATATTATGCCAATAGAAATCTCTCGCATCTTCATAAGTCATGCTGGTAAAATCATAAAGAAACCTTACAATTCCATCCGCAAATCTGCCCTGCAGCACATACTGGTAGAGAAACCAGATGCCAAAGAAAGCTCCTGCCATCAGTAATATAATCCGGGAAAATATTTTTCGTCTTACCGGTGCAAAATCCAGTTTTTTATTATTATTGTCATCCTTCAATTTTATATCCCACTCCCCATACTGTCTTAATGTATTTTGGACGTTCACCGGTATCCTTAAGTTTCTCCCGCAGATGCCGGATGTGAACGGTTATGGTATTGTTGCTTTTGCTATAATATTCGTCTTTCCAGATAATATGAAACAGCTCTTCCGCACTGAGTACCCTGCCTTTTGCTTCACACAACGCCTGCAAAATCGTAAATTCTGTCGGTGTAAGTGAAATCTCATCTCCATCCAGATAGCATTCATGTGCACATTTCTTTAACAAAATTCCACGGCATATAATAGTATCATCCGATTCCGTTCCTGCATGATTTGATGCATAAGTTCCATCTGCCGCATCATATGAACCATTTGCAGATGTATTTTCTATTATATTACCGTCGAAAGACATATTCTCTGCCGGCTGGTCTGTCCTTGCTCCATAGCGCTCATAACGGCGTAACTGTGCCTTCACTCTTGCAACCAGTTCCAGCGGAAGAAACGGTTTTGTCACATAATCATCTGCTCCTATGGTAAGTCCGGTTACTTTATCCACTTCGGAATCTTTTGCAGTTAACATAATAACCGGATAATTCTCTTTTTTTCGAATCCGGCGGCACAGCTCCAGTCCACTAATCCCCGGCAGCATAATATCCAAAATTGCAAGGTCAATTTTCTCATGCTCTATTGCATCTATTGCTGTATCTCCATCGTAACACTTGATTACGTCAAACTTCTCACTTACCAGATATATCTCTACTAAGTCTGCAATCTCCTTCTCATCATCCACCACAAGAATACGGTTTTTCATAAAAATCCCTCCTGCCTGTCTGCTATTCCAAACACATTATAGCATACAGGCAAAGGAGGGATTCCTTATTATTTATTAAGATTTACTGAACTTTGCCAACATGGCGGTGAGGATGAATCCGCCATAAACCCGGTGCAAAAATCACTAACATCGGGTATAATTCCAATCGACCAACCAGCATGTCAAACATCAATACCAGCTTGGATAAAACACTGAACCCACCAAAGTTACCGGTCGGTCCTACCCTGTTAAGTCCCGGTCCGACATTATTAAAGGTTGCCATAACTGCTGTAAAGTTCGTTGTCATATCAAAATTATCAAGACTGATTAACAACACTGATACGATAAGAATAACAACATAGCCTGCCAGATAGCATAACACAGTCTTTACCACATTATCCGGTATTCGTCTTCCGTCCATATGTACCTTCTGCACACTTCTCGGATGGGTCACAGACATAATTTCATTACGGACAGATTTTACCATAATAATGAGACGGGAAACCTTAAATCCACCGCCGGTACTTCCGGCACAGGCTCCGACAAACATTAAAAGCACCAGAATCATTCTTGAAAATTCCGGCCAGAGATTAAAATCTGCCGTGGCAAATCCTGTAGTACTGATAACAGATGCCACCTGAAAGATTGCCTGCTGGAATGCTTTTCCAAAAGAAGCAAAGCTGGCTCTGATATTAAATGCAATAAGCAGTGCCGAACCGAATACTATCAAAAGATAGTAACGCATTTCCTCACACATCAGTGCTTCCTTCGGCCGCTTAATCAAAAACATATAATATACAGTAAAATTAATGGAACAGATAATCATAAATACCGTAATGATAATCTGCACCGCTGTACTATAAGATGCTATACTACTGTTCAATAGTCCAAATCCACCGGTTCCCACGGTACCAAAGGTCAATGTCATGGAATCAAAGAGTGGCATTCCTGCTATTAACAGCGCAATAATCTCAATCACTGTAAAGACTACATAGATTCCATAGAGAATCATTGCAGTAGTCTTTACCTTTGGAACCAGTTTTCCAACAGATGGTCCCGGGCTTTCTGCACGCATCAGATGCATACTGGAGCTGTCGGAAAGGGGCATGACTGCCATAATAAATACCAGCACACCCATACCACCAATCCAGTGGGTAAAGCAACGCCAGAAAGCTGTTCCACGGGAAAGTTTCTCTACATCACTTAAGATACTTGAACCTGTTGTCGTAAAGCCGGAAATTGTCTCAAATAACGCATCAATATAAGATGGAAATTCTCCGGTTAAATACATGGGCAATGCGCCAATCAGACTGAGGATTATCCAGCTTAATGCAACTGCTGCAAATCCTTCTTTTGAATAAAATACACTGCTCTTCGGTTTTCTTCTTCTGCCCCAAAACCCAATCAGCATACAGGCAAGTCCGGTAATCAGATATAAAAAGCCTTCCTTTTCCTGATAAATACCTGCTGTTGCTGCCGGAAGCAGAAGAAAGATTCCCACGAAGCATATAACACTGCTTAATATGTATCGAATCATGGAATAATTCATGACAAGCCTCCTACCTTAATGCATCCCGGATATCATGTAACCCTGTCGTCGTGGTAACAAGAATTACCGTATCTCCCACTTCAATTACACTCTGTCCTTTTGGAATGGTCACTTTTCCTTTATGGGTGATACATCCAATCAGCATCTTAGGTTTCAAGCGAAGATCCTGCAATGGAATTCCAACCACCGGAGAACCCTCTTTAATTAAAAATTCCAGTGCTTCTACCCGGTTATCATTCAGCCGGTACAATGTCTCAATATTGCTTCCCATGGAGTTTTTCATAGCACGTACATACTTGATAATACTCTCGGAAGTAATAAATTTCGGATAAATAATACTTCCTACATCTAACTGGTCAATAATATCATCATAAGAAATACGATGAACTTTAGTAATCAGTTTTGCAGAAGATAAACTCTTTGCAAACAATGCCAGCATGATATTCTCTTCATCAAAATTAGTGGTTGCCACAAAGGCTTCTGTCTCTAACAATCCCTCTTCGATTAAAAGGTCTTTATCTGTTGCATCACCACAGATAATCATCGCCTTTGGAACCATTTCATTTAATTCTTCGCAGCGTTCTTCGTCACGCTCTACAATTTTGACACGGATACCCATTTCCAAAAGCTGCTTTGCAAGATAAACAGAAGTTCTTCCGCCACCAACAATCAGTGCATCTCTCGCAGAAGAAGTAGGCACACCCAGTTTCTTAAAGAATTCAATGGTTTTAGCCGGTGTCCCTACAATAGAAATCTCATCCCTGGCTTTCAACTCAAAATTACCATCCGGAATATATACTTCATCTCCACGCTCAACCACTGCTATCAGTACGTCACAATGCAGTCTGCTTCCCATATCCTTAAGCTGCATATTACAAAGAGGGTTGTCCTCCTCAATCCGGTAGTTGACTAATTCCACCCGGCTCTTGGCAAATGAATCCACTTTGAGCGCGGAAGGGAATTTCAGCAGTCTCGCCATTTCGCGTGCTGCTGCAAGCTGTGGATTGATAATCATGGACAACCCTAATTCCTCTTTAATAAAACCTATTTCTCTACTGTATACAGGATTGCTGACTCTTGCAATCGTATGGCAGCCTCCTGCTTTTTTTGCGATCAGACAGCATAAAAGATTCAGTTCATCTGAACCTGTCACTGCAATCATAAGGTCTGCATCTGCAATCCCTGCATCTGTCTGTGCATTAAAACTTGCACCATTTCCAATAATTCCCATTACATCACAGACATTGGTCACTGCCTCTACAGCCTGCTGTCTGGTATCAATTACTGTAATATCATGTTTTTCTTTACTAAGCTGTTCTGCAAGTGTTGCACCTACATTACCACAGCCCACTATAATTATCTTCATAGCTTCTCCTATGCTTGTTCTCATACATATTGATTGGTCGTTGAAGCAAATACCTATGACGAATTATAGCAGACTTTATAAATAATGCAATCCCGGTTTTACCCAATCCTAATTCTGGGCAAATCTTGCCAGGAACTGCTTTGTTCTCTCTTCTTTCGGATGCTCGATTACTTCCTTCGGGTCACCCTGTTCAATAATATAACCGCCATCCATAAAAATGACACGGTCAGCCACATCTCTGGCAAATGCCATCTCATGAGTTACAATTACCATGGTCATATGCTCACTTGCCAGCTGACGGATTACTTTTAAGATTTCTCCGGTAAGCTCCGGATCTAATGCGGAGGTTGGCTCATCAAAGAATAAAATCTGTGGATGAAGTGCTAACGCTCTTGCAATGGCAACTCTCTGCTGCTGTCCACCAGAAAGCTGGCATGGATAGCAGTCTGCCTTATCGGATAACCCCATTTTTTCAAGAAGCTCCATTGCTTCTTTCTTTACTTCTTCTTTATTCCGCTTCTGCACATGTACCGGTGCATCCATCAGATTCTTTAACACGGAATAATGTGGAAACAGATTAAAGTTCTGAAATACCAGTCCGAAATATCCCTGAATCTTTTTTAATTCTGCGTTTCCCACATACTGGGATTTTCCATCCGCACCGGTTGACACCGCATGCTCACCGAGATAAACCAGTTCTCCTTCATCCATAGTCTCAAGAAGTGTGGCACAACGCAGCAGTGTTGATTTACCGGAACCGGAAGGACCGATAATTGCTACAACCTCACCCTGTTCCACGGAGAGTGAAATATCATGAAGTACATCTACAGCCCCAAAGCTTTTCTTTACATTCTTTATCTCTAACAGCTTCATTCTTTTCCTCTCCTTACTTATAATAACTCAGTTTCTTTTCAATTCGTTCCATGATAAATGCCACTACAAAGTTAAAGATGTAGTAGAAAAGTCCAGCTACAAACAATGGCATGATGCTGCTGACACGGGCTGCAATCTGTTTTGCAATGGTAAACATTTCTGCATAAGCCAGTACAAATGCCATGGAAGTATCTTTTACCAGTGTAATAACTTCATTGGTTACCGGCGGCACCACGCGTTTTACCATCTGCGGGAAAATGATTTTACAGAAGGTCTGTGCCTTAGAGTATCCTAATACTTTGGCTGCTTCATACTGTCCTACCGGGATTCCCTCGATTCCTGCACGGTAAATCTCTGCGAAATATGCCGCATAATTAATGGAGAAACCAATGATTGTTGCATAAAAGCTATACTCTTTGGAGATTCGGATTCCAAATAAGTAATATGGTCCGAAATACACCACCAGAAGCTGAAGCATCAGCGGAGTTCCACGCATAATGGATATGTATAATTTTACAAGCCACTGCACCGGCTTAATCCGTGACTTTCTTCCAAATGCCACTAAAAGTCCTAACGGCAGTGAAAATACCAATGTTAATACAAATATAGAAAGTGATGCCAGCATACCGGAACCCAGCTGCTGTGCTACAGCAATAAATGACATATCTATTCTCCTAAGCAAACCATTTCTGGTAAATTATAATCTGTGTAGTTATTTACGATAGTAGTAAATGTTCCATCTTTTACCATCTCATCCAAGGTCTTCTGAACCTGGTCTTTTAACTCTGTATTACCTTTTTTAAATCCGATTGCATACTGCTCGCTGGATACCTGTTCATCCAACATACGGAAAGCATCTCCTCTGGATGACATCTGGTATTTTGCTACTCCGATATCCAATACTACTGCATCTACAGCACCGGACTCCAAGTTCATAAATGCAGTATTGTAATCAGCTACCTGCTGAAGTTCAGCAAAAGATGCAGTCAGCTCTTTATTTTCATCGGTTGCATCATCTCCCTGTAATGCTGCAAGTCCTGAAGAATCAGCCTGGACGTCTACTACTTTTCCTGCCAGATCTGATAATTTATTAATATCCGAATCTTTTGCAACAACTACAACGATACTGTTGTCTACATATGGATCAGAGAATGTATAATCATCTTCTCTTCCGTTCATGGTAAATCCGTTCCAGATACAGTCAATGGAACCTGACTCTAATTCCATATCTTTTGAATCCCAGTTAATTGGTTTCTTTACCAGTTCCCATCCGTTACGGTCGCATACTTCCTGTGCCAGTTCAAGGTCAAATCCGGTATAATCTCCATCCTCATCCATATAACCATATGGTGGAAATTCTGCGTCAAATCCTACAACAAACTGGGTACGGTCTGAACCATTGTCACTCTTTGCATTTTCAGTATTCTGGACAGATGCATTGTCTTTCTTATCTGCATCCTTACTTCCACAGCCAGCCCTGTCTCTTATACACATCTCCGAGCCCACGAGACTAAGGCGAATCTCGT
>ENA-OZBC01000328-OZBC01000328.1-human-gut-metagenome-genome-assembly--contig:-NODE-328-length-21286-cov-12.813386_pt1 | contig 21286 bp, 20 predicted proteins | sample MGYA00243982_ERZ653526 | MGnify/ENA primary metagenome ERZ653526 (study PRJEB26926, sample SAMN06164948) | human gut metagenome | biome: ENVO:00009003; feature: ENVO:2100002; material: ENVO:00002003... | reverse complement strand
CATTTTAAAATTCTCAAAGAATTTCAAGGTTGTCTTTCTATTCAGTTATCAAAGAACTTTATTAAGTGTTATCAGCTTTTCTCGCCGACAGCTTAATTAGGATATCATTGCCATTCTTGTTTGTCAAGAACTTTTTTACTTTTTTGTCATATTTTTTCAAAGTGACAATATCTTGTATGTCAAGTTCTTTAACCAGCACTACTTGCATCAGCTTTTTGTGCAATATGCTCATAAGCACCTCTGGCAAATAAAAAGCCATTCATGTTTAATGAACGGCTTAAGCGGAGAGGATGGGATTCGAACCCATGCGCCCGTGAAGACAAACGGTTTTCAAGACCGCCCCGTTATGACCACTTCGGTACCTCTCCATAGCTATTTTATTGTGTCGCACCAGCGACTTGATTATATTATCATCACAGTGTAACTTTGTCAACAGCTTTTTTAAAGTTTTTTAAATTTTTTCATCAGATGTTTCTGATGATTGTTCAGGCCTCTCTGATGACACCGTATTTTTCATGTGCATATGAGCCGCCATCTGCTTTGTATAGCTAGCTTTGGCCGTTCCTACAAGTCCTTCCAGAGGGTTTAATACTGCTTCTGACTCGTTTCCTAATACATATGGTCTGAATAACATTTCATTAATCCAGTATGAGCCTATCATTATTAACACCATTATCAGTTCAAGCACAAATCCATATGCTACAGATGTCTTTACAAACATACTGGTCTTCATTCCAGAACCACTGTACTGAACAGCATATGTAATTATTGATTTGATATCTTTTATATTAGAATTGCCCACTATAAGTGCAAGCATAAGGCTTATAAAATCTACTACCGAAACTATTATCGCAGCAGCTCTTACAAGCTGCGAACTATTCCATATGTATAATCCAAATGCAACTATAGACAACATAAGGCACAATACACCAAAAAAATTATATGACACCAGATTTTTAGTTAAAGCATATGATTCAGCCTGCTTCCCTGCCTGCTGTATAAGTACTTCCATCGGTTCTATTCTATAAAACGGAAAAAATGCAAATATAAACGCCCATAATGATGCAAATGCACCAACAACATTAACTCTTTTAACTGAAAAACCACTCATACCTGTCTCCTTATACTGCATCTAATATAATTATTTATTAAAATATATTCTCTATAAACATTTCTGCCGTGTTCATATCTTCTGGTGTTGTGATCTTAATATTTCTATAATCACTGTACACCAGTTTTATATGATGTTCTCCAAATCTTTCAAGTACCATCGCATCATCTGTTACCCCATTAAATCTGCCACTTCTATACAGACTACTATATGCAGATTTTATTATATCATACTCAAATACTTGTGGTGTCTGAATCTGCCACAATGTATTCCTGTCCGGTGTTTTTGCTGCATAACCTTCTGAATCTGCTATCTTAATAGTATCTTTAACAGGTACTGCTGCTATACACGCCCCATCTTCAACAACAGCTTCATAGCAATCATTAATAAGCTTCTGGCTTATACACGGTCTTGCACCATCATGTATGAATACATATCCGGATTCCTTGATACATTTCAGTCCTTCCCATACTGAATCATATCGTTCCACGCCGCCCTGTATAACTTTTGAAACCTTATCAAGTGTATCATCTAAAATATTTTTTTTTACATATTCTATGTAATGATCAGATGTTACCAGTATTATATCATCTATATGCAGGTTATCCTGAAATGCTTTCAGTGAATAGTATATTACTGGTTTTCCTTTAAGCATCATATATTGCTTTGGAATATCACTATTCATTCTCCTGCCACTTCCACCCGCAAGAACTATAGCCGTATTCATTATATGCGTTCTCCTAATTTAAGGTTCGGGATAGCGTTTAAATCATAGCCATGACGAACTCCTTTAATATATTCATAATATGCCGCCGCTCCTATCATAGCTGCGTTATCTGTACATAATATAGGTGATGGCGAATAGAATCTGATGTTATTCTTTGTACACTCTTCCTGTATTGCTGCCCGAAGCGCTGAATTAGACGCAACTCCTCCAGCTATTGCAAGCTTATCCATTCCACATTCTTTTGCCAGCCTTACTGCCCGTGAAACAAGAGCATCTACTACCGCCTTCTGGAATGACGCTGCTACATCAGCCCTGTTTATCTCTTTTCCCTGCATATTGGCAGAATTAATATAATTAAGTACTGCTGATTTTATTCCACTAAACGAAAAATCATAAGGAGCATCATCAACATGTGCTCTTGGAAATTCTATTGCATCCGGATTACCTTCCTTTGCAAGCTTATCTATCTTAGGTCCTCCCGGATATCCCAATCCTATTGCCCTTGCAACCTTGTCAAATGCTTCTCCTGCTGCATCATCTCTTGTTCTTCCAACTATTTCATACTCGCCATAGTCGTTGACCTTAACAAGGTGTGTATGTCCTCCCGAAACAACAAGCGCAACAAAAGGAGGTTCGAGTTCTTTATTCTCAACATAGTTGGCACTAATATGACCTTCTATGTGATGTACCCCTACTAATGGTTTATTCTTTGCAAATGCTATTGCTTTAGCCTCCGCAACTCCGACAAGAAGTGCTCCCACAAGCCCAGGACCATATGTAACACCTATTGCATCTATATCATCAAGTGTTACTCCCGCATCTTCAAGTGCTTTCCTTATTACAGGATTAATATTTTCTATATGTTTTCTTGACGCAATTTCAGGAACTACACCACCATACTCTGTATGTATGGCTATCTGGGTATTAATCACATTTGACAATACCTCTCTTCCATTCTTTACTACTGCTGCTGCTGTCTCGTCACATGAACTTTCTATTGCAAGAATAAGAACATCATCTTTTTCGCTCATTTTATATCTCCTATTATTCTGTATCGCTGTCTATTTCAGTTAGCTCCCAGAAAAGAATCTTCCAGTGTCCATCATCATCTTTTCTTAAGGTGAATTTTGTTGGTGAATCTATAAGCTTGTCACCCTGTCTCAAATAATACACTAATGCGATTGATGCATACTGCCTGTCTTTAAATGTTGAATATTTAGTCTTGGTAGCACTCTGTATAACATATGAACTTATACGTGTTTTGGTTGAATTATAATTGCCTATATCTTCCTTAAGTTTCTCATAGAAATCCGCATCTGTCTGCGTATTCTTTAATTCATCATCAAACATCAGACGTGCCTGCTTTCCTAATGCTTCAATCTGTTCATCAGTAAGTGATGTATCATAATATGCCTTCGTTATTCTTGCATACAGATTGACTACATCCTTAGGTGATTCCGGATAATTAGCCATAATATCTTTTGAAATAAGCACAGAAACCTCACTGGTATCTGCCGCAATATCAGTAGCATCTTTCCCTGTATCCTTATTAGCAAGGTAATAGTAATACCCCAGTCCCAACGCAACCAATACTGCTATTACAATTATCGTCCTTCCGTATTTCTTCATAATCTACCCCTCATCGTCAAACTTCAACTCAACTGTTCTTCCATCATTAGCTGCTATTGTAGCAGGGAATATCTTTCTTGCCTTATCAACATAATCCTGAGGTCTTACAAGCGAAGGACTATAATGTGTCAGCCACATTTCCCTGACATCCGCATTCTTTGCAAGCTGTGCCGCTTCTGTAAAGGTCATATGCTTATATTCCTTTGCCTTAGCTTCCTTACCATCCTCTCCATACATACCCTCACATATGAAAAGATCTGATTCCTTAGCATTATCTGATATAATCTGAACAGGCCTGCTATCTGTACAATATGTTACTTTAAGCCCTTTTCTTGCCGCCCCCATAACCATATCCGGCGTATATTCTTTATCATCTATTGTAACCGCTGTTCCATGCTGCAGTTTATTCCACATGCTACACGGAATACCAAGTTCTTTCGCCTTCTCTACATCAAACTTGCCTATTCTTGGAATACTAATCGAATACCCATAACATATAACAGCATGATTAACCCTGAATGCATCTATCTCATATCCGCATATTGACAAATGCTCCTGCTGATTCGTAAGTTCTATCAGCTTAAGTTCAAATGGCAGCTCTGGTGCGATTACCCTGAGCGAAGAAACTACCCTGCCAAGCCCCTTGGGTCCTACAAGAGTTAAGGGCTTCTTTCTGTCAGAATTACCTATTGTGAGCAAAAGCCCCGGCAAACCACTTATATGATCAGCATGATAATGTGTGAAGCAGATAACATCTATAGGATTAAAACTCCATCCTTTCTGCTTAACAGCTATCTGTGTTCCCTCTCCGCAATCTATCATCAGGCTGCTTCCGTTGTAACGTGTCATAAGCGATGTCAGCCATCTTCCCGGCAGGGGAAGCATGCCACTGGTTCCCAGTAAACATACATCAAGCATTAATCGCACCTCCTTCTGTTATTATACATCAATATATATTATGCAGTCTATTATTTCACCCAATATTTTTAGACATTATAACTGCGTCCTCAACCGGTTTTTCATAAAATTTTTTTCTTATTCCTATATTCTTATACCCCATTTTTTCATAAAGGGCTATTGCTGGCAGATTGCTCTGTCTGACTTCAAGGAAATATGATGTAACATTCTTGTCATCACCATAATTTTCCATCGACTGCATAAGCCTCTGTGCTATGCCGCACCGCCTGTAATCCGGTGATACTGCCATGTTGGTTATATTGCCTTCTCCAAGCACAGTCCACATACCACAATATCCTGCTATTACTCCGTCTGCCTCGCATACCAGATACACATTGTCCTGATTCCTGCACGCATCTGCAAATGATTTCTGCGACCATGGAAGCGAGAATATTACCTGTTCTATCAGTTCCACTGCAAATGTATCATCTTCCGTCATCGGTCTTATCACATATTTAAGACTCATGCTGTGCTTTCTCTCTTTCTGCCTGTGAAGGACGCAGATAATCAGGCTTTAACTCATCAGCATCTGTATATTCACCATTATCTGCCATCTGCTTTGCTAAAAGTGCTACTGAACCAGCTCTCTGTGTCTTGATATGAGCCGGTGCAAGAACACATTTGTCACCAAGCTGCTCTTTAAGGACGTCACCTGCGACATCCACACCATCACCTACTAATACAACCTGTCCATCAAGTCCTGCAAGTTCTTCTGCAAGCTCATCATATGACTCAAGATTAACATCTCTTACTGTAATAAGCCTGTCACCGTCAAATGTATATATTCCACTGTACAGATGCTTTCTTCTTGCATCCATTACAGGGCATATATATCTGCTGTCTCCATATAAATTATTTGCCATAGCCGCAAGTGTCGGTACTGCCACCATCTTTTTGTCAAGCGCAAGTGCAATTCCCTTGCCTGTAGCCGCACCAATTCTTAGGCCCGTGAATGAACCCGGTCCTTTTGATACTGCTATTACATCAACATCATCAGGCTTTAACTGAACCATTGAAAATATCTCATCTATCATTGGAAGAAGTGTCTGTGAATGTGTCATCTTATGATTAATTGTGTATTCAGCAACAAGTGTATCATCTTCAAGAATCGCAACTGATGCTGTAACTGCTGAACTTTCTATCGCTAATATTCTCATACTGCCTCCTGCCCGATAGTTATTTTTCTGTAATCAAAGCCTTTTTCAAGGTCTTTTTCTATAACTATCTCTATCGCATTATCTGGAATTATCTCCTGTATAAGAGTGCTCCATTCAATAAGGCACACCCCGTCCGAATAGAAATATTCCTCATATCCAAGCTCATCCATCTCTTCAACATCGCCAATTCTGTATACATCAAAATGATACAATGGCAGTCTGCCTTCATGGTATTCCTGAATAATTGTAAATGTAGGGCTGTTGACAGGCTCTTCTATTCCAAGACCTTTCGCAAAGCCCTGCGTAAATACTGTTTTTCCGACACCTAAATCTCCATTTAGACAGTATATCTGCCCCGGAAGAGCCTTCTTACCCATCTCATATCCTGCTTCAAATGTTTCTTTAGCGTTAAATGTTTCTTTAACCATATTATTCCTATCTGCTTACTTAAGCCACAGCCTTAGCAAGCTTATCCATATTAACCTTAACCTGAAAAGGCTTTAATTTCTTCTGACACATTTTAACAAAAGGAACTGCCGCCTCACCCATACTGTTAACTGTAAGCACATTGGCTCTGACAGATGAAAGATACAGAATAAGATTGCTTCCTGTGAATCTTATCTTGTATATCTGCTCCCATGCAAGTTCTTCTGACATATCACCCTGGCTTACAATTATCTTGTCTTCCCCGGCACTATAATGCATAGGCTCTTTAAATGCTGCAACTGTTTTCATCTGCTTCTTAGTTCCAAGCCTCATATTAACAATTGGATAAAAGAAGAAAAACACTCCAAAAAGTCCCATCATGACTATATATTTAGGAGACATTTTGAATATTACCCCAAGCACGCACATAACTATTGCAAATGCTGCAAATACATATCCGAACACTCCCCCAACATTGTGAAAAACATGATACATCTTGAAATCATTAAGTGCTTTCTCTGTAATTACGCTGTCGAATTCAATTCTATCTTCCATACAATACTCCTATTAATGCATGAACTTGGCAAGACCTGAAAGGTTAAGGCCTTCCTTCTTAGGCTTTCTGTCCTGTCTGTTTCCTTTGCCGTTGTTTCTGTTATTCTTATTATTGGAATTATCCTTAGTGTACTTTCTGTTAGCTGCCTCTTTTTCATCAAGTATCATTGAAAGTGAAATTCTTGCCTTAGGGATATCAACATCTATAACTCTTACATCTACGATATCTCCTACACTTACAACATCAAGAGGGTGCTCAACTCTCTTTGTGCTGCTCATCTGGGAAATGTGTACAAGTCCGTCCTGATGCACTCCGATATCAACAAATGCTCCGAAATCAATAACATTTCTGACTGTTCCCTTAAGTATCATGCCCGGTGTTAAATCCTTCATATCAAGAACATCTTTTCTTAATATAGGCTTAGGCATCTCATCTCTTGGGTCTCTTCCCGGCTTCTCAAGTTCTTTAACTATATCTTCAAGTGTCATTGTTCCTATTCCAAGTTCATCCGCCATCTTGGCAAAATCTTCAACTTTGCTCTTAAGTCCTATAAGTTCTCCTGATGTTATTGAATTAATATCATAACCTAAAAGTGCAAGAAGCTTTGTTGCTGCCTCATAACTTTCAGGATGTACGCTTGTTGCGTCTAACGGATTATCGCCGCCTGATATTCTCATGAATCCGGCACACTGTTCAAATGCCTTAGGTCCAAGCTTTGCAACCTTTAAAAGCTGCTTTCTGTTCGTGAATCTTCCGTTAGTCTCTCTGTATTCAACTATATTCTTAGCTACTGCCTTAGATATACCTGAAATATACTCAAGAAGTGAGGCCGATGCAGTATTTAAGTCTACTCCAACCTTATTAACGCTATCCTCAACAACTCCTGTAAGTGTGTTCTCTAACTTCTTCTGGTTCATATCATGCTGATACTGACCTACTCCGATTGATTTCGGATCAATCTTTACAAGCTCTGCCAATGGATCCTGAACTCGTCTTGCTATTGAAACTGCACTTCTCTGTGCCACATCAAAGTCAGGGAATTCCTCTGTTGCAAGTTTACTTGCTGAATATACAGAAGCCCCCGCCTCGTTAGTGATTACATAATCAACAGGAAGATTCATCTCATGTATCATATCTGAAATAATCTTCTCTGATTCTCTTGAAGCTGTTCCGTTACCACACGAAATAAGATTAACGTGGTACTTATCTATAAGCTTCTTAACCTCAGCCTTAGATTCCGCCACCTTATTGTGTGGTTCTGTAGGGTATATAACTTTAGTTGCAAGCACCTTACCTGTAGGGTCTACAACTGCAAGCTTACAGCCTGTTCTGAAAGCCGGATCCCAGCCAAGAACAACCTTGCCTGCGATAGGTGGCTGAAGGAGAAGCTGTTCAAGATTCTTTCCAAACACTTTGATTGCTCCATCCTCTGCCATCTCTGTAAGGCTGCTTCTTATCTCTCTTTCGATAGCTGGTGCAATAAGTCTTCCATATGCATCTGCTATGCAGTTCTTAAGGTATTCTGCTGTAAATGCATTGTCTTTAAGAATATTCTTCTCGAGATATCTTAATATTCTCTCTTCCGGTGCTTCTACCTTAACAGTAAGAAACTTCTCATCCTCTCCTCTGTTAATTGCAAGAATTCTGTGTCCCGGAATTGTTGAAAGTGCCTCGCTATAATCATAATAATTCTCGTATACAGACTCAGCCTTTTCATCTTTGGCTGTTACAACAAGCTTTCCTTCTTTCATTGTGATGTCTCTGATATATGTTCTGTAATCTGCAACATCTGATATCTGTTCTGCAATTATATCTAATGCACCTGCTATTGCATCCTGTGCTGTAGCAACTTCCTTACCCTCTTCATCACTGATAAATTCTGCTGCCTTGACTTCTACATCTTCTGTAGCTTCCTGTGCATATATGAACTGTGCAAGTGGTTCAAGACCTTTCTCTTTTGCAATTGTTGCTCTTGTTCTTCTCTTCTGCTTATATGGTCTGTAAAGATCTTCTACAAGAACCATTGTTTCTGCTGCTGTAATAGCAGCCTTAAGTTCTTCTGTAAGCTTTCCCTGTTCTTCAATGCTTGCGAGAACCTGAGCCTTTCTGTCTTCAAGATTTCTTAAATACTTTAATCTCTCATCAAGATTACGGAGCTGTTCATCATTTAACGCCCCTGTAACTTCCTTTCTGTATCTTGCAATAAAAGGGATTGTACACCCCTCATCTATAAGTTTAACAGCAGCTTCTACCTGTGTTACTTTAATTTCCAGCTCTTCCGCTATCTTCTTTGCGATATCCATTAATCTTCCTCCGTTTTCATACGCATATTACATTTAATTATATCAATTTCATCAAAGTTTATCAACAGTTGCATAAACGCAAGAATCCCCGCACTCCATGTGCGGGGAATGAAATTTACTTCATATTCTTTTTCATCTTATCAAGTTCATCATCTACACTTGATGTATAACTGCCGCCTGTCTGCTCTGACTTATCTTTCTTGGACTTTTCTGACTTATTGTTAGCAAACAATACCTTTGCAACCAATCCGGCGCCGCCAAATATAAGAACAAGTATAAGAACCCATTCATACATTGTAATAGTTACAAGCCAGATTCTTGTTGACGCAACAATTGCCGCAATTATAAGTATCACTGATAGTACGGTAAATACTTTAGATACAAATGAGCCGCCTGAAGCAAACATCCATACAACTCCAATTATTAATGGTACCATAATAAGACCTGATGAGAACCTGCCACCCCATAATGAGAAGAACCCATATGAAGATGATACCATAACTTTCTGTGACAATATGTACAGTCCTACAACAAGCATTATTACGCCGCCAACAAACTGTAACAGCTCATTCTTAGCTTCTTTCATATCCCTTATCCCCCTGTTTATCTACTCAACTATTCTTCTGGAACAAATACTCCATAGATAGTCTTAATAGCATCCTCAAAGTATCTGTTTCTTACACCAATGATGATGTTAAGCTCTGAAGATCCCTGATCTATCATTTTAACATTAATCTTAGCTTTTGCAAGTGCTGAGAAGATATTACCTGCTATACCAGTACTGTTCTTCATTCCACGTCCAACTACTGCAATAAGTGCAAGGTTAGCTTCAAGTTCAACAGAGTCAGGATTAACTGCCTTATGAATCTGTGCAAGAACCTTCTGTTCCTTCTCTACAAATTCATCCTGGTGAACAAACACTGTCATAGTATCAATTCCTGAAGGCATATGTTCGATTGAGATTCCGTTATCCTCGAATACTGAAAGAACCTTTCTACAGAATCCGATTTCTGAATTCATCATATCCTTATCAATGCTGATTGCAACGAATCCCTTCTTACCTGCAATACCAGTAATTGTGTATTCCGGCATATTACATGTTGTCTCAACAATCATTGTTCCCTTATCTTCCGGAGCATTAGTATTCTTAATATTGATAGGAATTCCACCCTTTCTTACAGGGAAGATAGCTGATTCATGAAGCACTGATGCACCCATGTATGAAAGCTCTCTTAATTCCTTATATGTAATAACGTTGATTGGCTTTGCATTATTTACAATTCTTGGATCTGCTGCAAGGAAGCCTGATACATCTGTCCAGTTCTCATACATATCAGCCTTAAGTGCTCTTGCAACGATTGATCCTGTTACATCAGAACCGCCTCTTGAAAATGTCTTAACCTTTCCGTTAGGCATTGCTCCGTAAAAACCAGGTACAACTGCTCTTTCAATATTAGCAAACTTTGCTTCACACACTGCATTAGTCTTTTCTGAATCAAACTCTCCATCCTTATCGAAGCAGATAACTGTAGCAGCATCTATGAACTCATATCCAAGATAGTTAGCCATGATAATACCATTAAGATACTCTCCTCTTGAAGCTGCATAATCCTTTCCTGCAAGTGCCTCAAAATTCTTCTTAATTGTCTCGAACTGTTCCTTTAATGAAAGCTTAAGTCCAAGTCCCTTGATAATTTCATTGTATCTTTCCTCAATTGCTTTAAGACTCTTCTCAATATTCTTACCAGCTTCTGCCTCTGCATAACATTTGTAAAGCATATCAGTAACCTTAGTATCCTCTGGAAATCTCTTTCCAGGTGCTGAAGGAACCACATACTTTCTGTCCTCATCAGCACGGATAATATTGCCAACCTTCTTAAACTGCTCTGCGCTTGCAAGTGAACTTCCACCAAATTTAACTACTTTAACCATTACTTTTCTCCCTTATATTATTACTGTAATTTAGTATCATCTATTCTGATTCTGCTTATAACAGAAACCTTATCCTTAGCATCTTCAAATGCTCTCTCTGTCATAGGTTCTGTAACAAATCCGAACTCTCCGTTAATTCCATCAACCTTAACAACCTGTCCTTCACCAAATGCTGCCTTAGCTGCCTGGACATCATCGCCCTTAATTCTTACAAAGAATCTTCTTGTCTCGTCAAATGTATCACCAAGCTCCTGCTTTACTGAACTCCAGATTGTCATAACATTTTTACCCTTATGCTTAACACAGTCAACTACATCTGATACTACAGCACTTGCTGTTGGAAGCTTTCCGGCTCCTGCTCCGAAGAACATTACATCCCCTAATACATTGCCGTGTACATAGATTCCGTTAAGAACGTCATTAACATTATATAATGGATGTGTGCTGTCAATCATAAATGGTGCTGTGATTGCATATACCTTGCCATCCTTACTGTAGCTTGTTGCAAGAAGCTTGATAACACTTCCAAGCTCTTTAGCATATGCAAAATCTTCATTAGAAATCTTTGTTATTCCCTCTGTATACACTTCCTCGAATTTCACTGTATTTCCAAATGCAAGTGATGTAAGAATTGCTATTTTTCTGCATGCATCGTAACCCTCAACATCGGCCTCTGGATTTCTTTCTGCATATCCGAGTGCCTGTGCCTCTTTAAGAACCTCCTGATATGAGATTCCCTCTCTGCTCATCTTAGTAAGAATATAGTTAGTTGTTCCATTAAGAATACCTGTAATTTTAGTAATCTCATCTGCTGTAAGAGACTGGTTAAGCGGTCTGATAATTGGAATTCCACCGCCTACTGATGCCTCAAACATGAAATTAAGTCTTCTTTCTTTAGCCATCTCAAGAAGCTCAGGACCATGTGCAGCAACAAGTGCCTTATTAGATGTACACACGCTCTTTCCTGCTTCAAGTGCCTTCTTAACAAATGTAAATGCTGGCTCTACACCACCCATAACCTCAACAACAACCTCTATCTCAGGGTCATTAATTATAAGATCTATATCATGAACGATTTTATCCTGAATTGGATCTCCCGGAAAATCTCTTAAATCAAGTACACTCTTAACCTCAATAGTATCTCCTGCTCTCTTTGCAATTGAAGCACCATTGGTATTTAATACCTCAACCACTCCTGATCCTACTGTTCCATAACCTAACACTGCAATCTTTGCCATATCTGCCTCCGTTTTCTTTAATTGCTTATATATCAGATAGATGCATCACTGCTTAATATCTTGAGATATCTTACCCCTTTAAGTCTTTCTATCTGCTCTATCATTTCTGAAGAATCTCCTGTAGTCGGAAGAATATCCACACTAAGCGTCAGTGATGCAATCCCATTAACCGGAATTGTCTGATGAATAGTAAGAATATTCGCCTTGAATTCTGCAACCTTCTTCAATACCAGGGAAAGTAGCCCTGGTTCATCGTCCATAGACAATACAAATGTAATGGTTTTCCCCTTTACATTCTCTCTAAACGGAAAAATATCATCCTTATACTTGTAATAAGAACTTCTGCTTATTCCAACTTTCTCTGTAGCATCTGCAACAGATATATTTTCAGTCTCAATAATTCTGTTCGTCTCCGCTACCTTAAGCAGAACCTCAGGCAGAGCCTTTTGCTTAACGACATAATACTTAATATTATCTGCCATACTGCGTCTGTACCTTTCTATTGTCCGTTTTACAAAGACAATTGTTCTTCGATGTCTTTCTCTGATAAACAACTGTCTACCGCACAAAGAATATTATCATATATGTATACACATTGCAAGTGTCTTTCTCTTTAAATGCTCAATTGAATATCTTGCCAGATATCTTATCAAATTTTTTCTGATTTCTTTTTTTGCTTCTAATTTAGCAGTTTCTGGTTTGATAGTTTCCAGTTTGGCAGTTTCCAGTTTGGTAATTGTCTCAGGAAGCATTGTCCTATAAATCCGTAGGAATTTTGTAATTTATAGGTATATTCATAAGTTTTTTCGTCCTAAAATCCTGTTTTTAGAGAAATTTTCCTATAAAAGTCTTCATTATCATTCATATATAGGTTTATTTCTCGTCTATTATTATAGTCATTGTGGCTTTCTGCCTATAAAAGTTTCAAAAATACGACTACCTATAGGTATCACATACTATCCAAACATAAACTTTTGCATCTAACTTCTGGCATTTCTGCTTTTCATAAGCAACACAGATACTATAACCATGTTGCAGCATTGCCGTGGTTCATCCCATTTCCCAGATATATAACAAATAAGGGGAGCATGTCTTTTCTTTAATTACAGCACAAAAAGAAACCCTCACACAACGGGAGAGGAATGTGAGGGTTTTCGCTTCTAATGAAGCTTTATAAAAACAACGCCGCAAATACATTGTTCTTACCATATTAAGTTGTATCTATATTATGTAATCTATTGTCTATTTAAAATTAATCCATGAAGATTGCTACCCAGTAAAGATATCCTTCTGAATCTGCTGCAATACCCACACCAACTCTGTTATACTTACTGCTTGTCATGCATGCATAATGTGTTGCTGAATTATGCCAGCCAGTTACTATCTCATCAGGAGTTTCCTGATATCTTCCCATAACCTCGCCGAAGCTTCCTCTCTGTCCATAATCTTCACATATTGAAGAAGCATTTCTTCCATCTGGTCTTTTATGCTTACCATTCTCTATAACAAAGTAATCATTAGCTGCATTCTCTGATGCTCTTACCTGTGCCATATCTGTGAGTGTCACATCATATGTAACCGCTGCCACACCAGCTGCCTCACGCTCAGCATTAATTCCTGCTATAACCTGTGCAACTCTTGCATCTGATGGAGTCTGTACAACAGGTAACTCTGTAACTTCTGGCTCCTGAACTGCTTCTGTTGTTGCCTCTGTAGCGGCTGTCTCTGTAATAACTTCTGTTTCTTTCTCTGAAACTGTTTCTTTAACCACTAAATCTGTTGCTTCATTAGCTGCCGCAACTACTGTATCAGCACTATCTTTATCTGTATTAGCTGTACCTGCTGACTTTAATGCAAATACCGCACCAGCTGCAAATACAAGTACCGCTGTTGTTATTGTTATTGTTTTGATCCACTTTTTAGAATTATTCTTTTTCATAATCAGTTCCCCCGTTGAACCATATAATAAAAAAACATCCGATTACCGGATGCCTGAATAATACGAATCATTTGCGTTGATTGTAATGCAACCGGCTGTCATTCTGATAAAATCAGTTAAGACCCTTGGCTTTGCGTCATAGCCTTTCGACTACTTTGCCAATATATTAACTTGTCTCTTTATATGAATATAATACCACTAATCAGGAATATGTAAATAGTACTATTATACTATTTTTTGTTTTTTCTTTAAAAAAGGGGGTAGGAAATATGTTGATAATTCCCTGCCCCGTCTAATATTACTTTCTTTCTCTATCAAATACACTTGCAAGATATCTCATGCATTCCAGTTCGTGCTGGCCTAACTGTCCTTTCTGCATTCGCCATTTCCAGTTATTACCCATGCTTGATGGCAAATTCATTCTTGCCCAATTTCCAAGTTTGAGAATGTCCTGAACTGCAAATACTGTAAGAACAGCGACACTTGAATACGCAGCCCTGAATACCTGATCAACCATTCTTCCCTTATCTCTTGTATCAAGATAGTCATAAGCATATCCTAACTCCCAGTCGCCTCTGTCCTCAAAGAAACCAAGCAGCGTTTCGTTATCATGAGTTCCACCATAGCATACAAGATTCTGTGTATAATTATATGGCAGATGCGGATTCTTTCTGTCTCCGCCAAATGCAAATTCAAGAACCTTCATTCCCGGATATCCATTTTCTTTAAGAATCTTTGCTACTTCAGGAACTTCAACACCTAAGTCCTCAGCAATAATCTTCTTATCACCGATAGATTCATTAATAACATCAAGCAGCTTCTGTCCTGGTCCATGTCTGTACTCACCCTGTCTTGCATCAGGCATGTCTGCTGGAATTGTATAGTACTTCACAATTCCTATAAAATGATCAATTCTTATGACATCATATAGTTTTGCTGAAGCTGCCATTCTCTTTCTCCACCAGCTGAATCCATTTGCTTCCATTTTATCATAATCATAAAGAGGATTTCCCCATTTCTGTCCCGCATCAGAGAATGCATCAGGTGGTACACCTGCAACCTTTATTGGTGTTAGATTCTCATCCAGCTGGAATTCTCCCTGATTAGCCCATACATCTACGCTGTCATATCCCATATAAATAGGTATATCGCCTATAATCTCTATACCATTACTATTAGCATATTGTTTAAGCGCATTCCACTGTAAGTAGAATTCAAACTGTATGAATTTCCAGTATCCTATATCATCAGAAAGCTGCTCTTCATATCGGCTCATTGCCTCAGGCTTTCTGAACTTTATGTCAGTTTCCCATTCACCCCATGAGACATTGTTAAAATGGGACTTCAATGCCATAAACAGAGCATAATCCTCAAGCCAGTCTGCATTATCTTTAACAAAATTATCAAACTGCTTATAAAGAGGAAGCCCCTTTGCAAGCGTCTTCTTGCTTTCTGCACATGCAGCCTTAAATCTGTTATAAGCAATTCTTAATATGTCAAATCTGTTATTATATATCTTTTCATAACTGACATATCTTTCGTCACCAATATTTCCATCTCTGTAGCTTCCGAATCTTCCATTAACAGCGTCATCTTCAGAAACATTTACAGGCACAATTCCATCACCCCAGTCTCTTGAAATAACCTCTGACTTTAACAAGAATCCAGCCTCAATAAGCATATCAAGATCAACAAAGTACGGATTACCTGCAAACGCAGAATATGACTGATATGGGCTGTCACCATAAGTAGTTGGTCCTAACGGAAGTACCTGCCAGTACTTATGATTACATTCTTTAACAAATGTAACAAAATCATATGCATCCTTGCCAAATGTTCCTATACCATATGGTGATGGTAATGAACTTACAGGCATAAGTATGCCTGCATTTCTCTCAAACTTAGTATCAGACATTAGCAGCACCTCCGTCATTATCATTCATATCTTCTGTGAATTTCTTAACACTCTCTGCTTCTGACTGCGTAAGTAATTTTTCAACGTCAAGAAGAATAACAAGCTGTCCATTAACATTGGCAACCCTGTCAAGATATTCTGTATCAACAGTCTTCGCAAGCGCCGGCATCTGTACAATGCTCTGAGCATCAATATCACCTATTTCAAGCACCTCATCAACCTCAAGAGCAAGCTTGACAACACCAGGTATATTTACAATTACTGTACTGTCTTCTCCAATCACACCAACATTGTCATCTGTGCCAAACTTTTTTCTTAAACTGAATGCAGGAATAACCTCCCCTCTCAGATTAACAATTCCACTTATATATTTCATTGCATTGGGAACTCTTACAATATTAATCTCTCTTTCTATAGACTGAACAAGATTAATATCCACTCCAAACTGCTGATTCCCTAATCTGAAAATTACTGGTTTTATGTAATCTGCCATACTGATATACCACCTTTCATTATTCTTCAGTCTTTCCTGTGCTTATCCATGTAAGATACGCGTTGATAAACGGATCGATATTGCCATCAAGTACGCTGCCCGCATTAGCAACTTCCTTATTAGTTCTGTTATCCTTAACCATTGTATATGGCTGAAGAACGTAACTTCTTATCTGGCTTCCGAAATTAATATCCTTGACATCTCCTCTGATTCCAGATAGATTCTCTGCATTCTCAGCCTCCTTTAAAAGATAGAGCTTAGCCTTTAACATCTGCATAGCTTTATCTTTATTCTGGTGCTGAGATCTTTCATTCTGACACTGTACAACAATTCCTGTTGGAAGATGTGTAATTCTGATTGCTGATGACGTTTTATTAATGTGCTGTCCACCTGCACCACTTGAACGATATGTATCAATTCTTAAATCATCATCATTAATCTCAATATCTATATCCTGATTAATATCAGGCATTACGTCACATGATACGAAAGAAGTCTGTCTCTTACCTGCCGCATTGAATGGAGATATTCTTACAAGTCTGTGAACACCATGTTCAGATTTCAGATGTCCATATGCATTCTCTCCTCTTATCTCTATAGTAACCGACTTAATTCCTGCTTCTTCACCTTCAAGATAATCAAGTGTTTCTGTTGTATATCCGTGACTTTCCGCCCATCTTGTATACATTCTGAAAAGCATCTGACACCAGTCACAGCTTTCTGTTCCACCTGCTCCTGCATGAAGTGTAAGAATGGCATCACATGCATCATGTTCTCCAGAAAGCAATGTCTCAATCCTTAAACTTTCCATCTTGTCTTCAAGACCCATTATCTCTTCTTCTATCTCTGGAATAAGCGACTGATCATTAGATTCTTCTGCCATCTCAATAAGTGTCTTAACATCATCAAGTCCTGTTTCTAGCTCATTGTATCTTTCAAATGCATCCTTTAAGCCTTTAAGCTCTTTCATTGCATTCTGTGATTTATCCGGATTATCCCAGAATCCCGGAGATTCCATATCAGCCTCTAATTCTTCAATCCTTTTCTGCTTATTGTCAAGATCCAGAGAATTCTTAATCTGAGCCATAGGCTTATCGTATCCTGAAATTCTGTATCTAAACTGGTCTAACTCTACCATATGTCCTCCAAAATAATAGGCGCGGACGCTGATATTTCAAGCATTCCGCGCCCTGATGTCTCTTATAAACTTATGCCTGTCTTCCGCAGCAATTCTTATATTTCTTGCCACTTCCACATGGGCATGGATCATTAGGATATATCTTCTTCTCTGTTCTTCTCGCTGGTCCCTTAACAGATGGTCCTTCGTCCTTATTAGTACCTGTTACCTTGGCAACCTGTTCTCTTTCAACCTTCTGCTCAACCTGAATATGCATAAGAAGTCTTACGGTATCCTCTGTAATTCCTGCAGTCATCTCATCAAACATGTCATAACCCATCATCTTATACTGTACAACAGGATCTCTCTGTCCAAGTGCCTGAAGACCGATACCCTGCTTTAACTGATCCATATCATCGATATGATCCATCCACTTTCTGTCAATTACCTTGAGAAGGATTACTCGCTCGATTTCTCTTATCTGCTCAGCCTCTGGGAAGAGTGCCTCTTTATCCTCATAGAGTTTAACAGCCTTTTCCTTAAGATCATGTATTAATTCATTCTTATTCTTAATATTCTCTCTGTATTCCACTCTCTCAATAGGAATAGTTGGAAGAAGAAGCTCATTAATCTCATCATAATCCCATTCGTTAGCATCTTTATCTTCACTTACACAGCGGTTAACTACATTCTCTACATAATCAGTTATCATCTTCATGATAGAATTACGCATGCTTTCTCCATCAAGAACTCTTCTACGTTCTGCGTACATAATCTCTCTCTGCTCATTCATAACCTGATCATATTCAAGAAGATGGCTTCTGATACCAAAGTTATTAGTCTCAATCTTCTTCTGAGCTGTCTCTATAGCCTTGCTTAACATCTTATGCTCAATCTGCTCATCCTCAGATACCCCAAGACTGTTGAAAATATTCATAAGTCTTTCCTGTGCAAACAGCCTCATAAGATCATCTTCAAGAGAAATGTAGAATCTTGATTCACCAGGATCTCCCTGTCGTCCAGAACGTCCACGTAACTGGTTATCAATACGACGGCTTTCATGTCTTTCTGTACCAATAATCTTAAGACCACCTGCAGCAACAGCCTCATCATCAAGCTTAATATCAGTTCCTCGACCAGCCATGTTAGTAGCAATAGTAACTGCACCATGACGTCCTGCCTCTGATACTATCTGTGCCTCTAACTCATGATACTTCGCATTAAGTACATTATGAGGTATGCCCTTCTTTCTTAACATCTCACTAAGAAGCTCAGACGTCTCAATTGTTATTGTACCGACAAGAACAGGCTGTCCTTTTTCATGAGATTCAATAACAGACTGTACAACAGCATTAAATTTGCCTTTCTTAGTCTTAAATACAGCGTCATTATAATCAACTCTTATAACAGGCTTGTTAGTTGGCACTTCAACAACGTCCATGTTATAGATTTCACGGAATTCCTTCTCTTCTGTAAGAGCTGTACCTGTCATACCAGCCTTCTTCTCAAACTTATTAAAGAAGTTCTGGAATGTAATAGTTGCAAGAGTCTTACTCTCTCTCTTAACCTTAACATGCTCTTTGGCTTCTATCGCCTGATGAAGACCATCTGAATAACGACGTCCTGGCATAATACGGCCTGTAAATTCATCTACTATAAGTACCTCATCATCTTTAACAACATAATCCTTATCCCTGAACATAAGATTATGAGCGCGAAGTGCAAGTGTAACATTATGCTGAATTTCAAGATTCTCAGGATCTGCATAATTATCTATATGGAAGAACTGCTCAACCTTGTGAATACCCTGTTCAGTAAGGTTAACTACCTTATCCTTCTCATTAACGATGAAGTCTCCATCTTCTTCAACTTCCTCGTTCATGATTGCCTGCATCTTAGTTCTCTCACCCTTATATTCGCCTCGCTGTAATTGCCTTGCAAGTATATCACAGAGTTCATATAATTTAGTAGATTTTCCGCTCTGTCCTGAGATAATAAGAGGTGTACGTGCCTCATCAATAAGAACAGAATCGACCTCATCTATAATACAGTACTTAAGATTTCTTAATACAAGTTCACTCTTATATATAGCCATGTTATCACGAAGATAATCAAAACCAAGTTCGTTGTTCGTTACATATGTAATATCACTTCCATATGCAGCCTGCCTCTCTTCTCTTGTTGAGTCGTGTAATACAACGCCAACCTTAAGGCCTAAGAATTCATGTATCATACCCATCTGCTCAGCATCTCGCTTAGCAAGGTAATCATTAACAGTAACTACGATTACGCCCTCTTCAGTAAGTGCATTAAGATATGCTGGAAGTGTACACACAAGTGTCTTACCTTCACCAGTCTTCATCTCGGCAATTCTTCCCTGATGAAGAATAATTCCTCCGATAAGCTGAACACGATAATGTTCCATACCAAGAACTCTCCTGCCCGCTTCCCTTACTGTTGCAAATGCTTCCGGCAGAATATCATCAAGAGTCTCACCTTTAGCTAATCTGTCCTTAAACTCCTTAGTCTTTCCTTTAAGTTCTTCGTCGCTTAACTTGGTATAAGATTCTCTGTAGCCTTCAATCTTATCAGCAATTGGATATATTCTTTTCAATTCATGTTCGCTGTGTGTTCCAAATAATTTCTGAGCTAATCCCATTACTTTATATATCTCCTTATAAAAGCCTATTTATGTTGTAATTGTACCACTATTTAGATATTCTATCAAGTAAAGTTAAACCATTAAAATTCTATAAATAGATTTCTTATACATACAGAGAAATACCGCCCACCGGCACTAACCGGCAGACGGTACTCTGAAAAAGAGGATAAACCTATATGACGTAAAAAAGCATACTAATCAAGTTCTGGTTCAATCAAACCATATGTGTTGCCTTTTCTCTTGTAAACAACATTAACTTCCTCTGTCTCTGAATTAAAGAACACATAGAAATTATGTCCAAGAAGCTCCATCTGAACGCATGCTTCCTCAGGATCCATTGGCTTGATTCCGAATCTCTTGGTTCTGATAATCTTAACCTCATCGTCATCATAATCTTTCTCTACAAATTCCTGTGCAAATGCTGCTGCGTTCTGCTGCTTGTCAACAATCTTATTCTTATACTTCTTTAACTGACGTTCGATAACTTCTTCGACAAGGTCAATTGAAACATACATATCGCTGCTTACCTGCTCGCTTCTTATGATGTTACCCTTAACCGGAATAGTTACCTCAATCTTCTGTCTTTCTTTTTCTACACTCAAGGTTACATTAACTTCTGTCTCTGGTGCAAAAAATCTGTCAAGCTTTCCAAGCTTCTCCTCTACTGCTGACTTTAATCCCTCTGTTATATCAATATTTCTTCCTGTAATTATAAATCTCATGATGTCCAACTCCTTTACGTGTTTTATAATCGTGGGCAGAGGTAAGAATCTGATCGTAATTCCTTTCCAACCTTCTCTTTATAAAATCTATCAGACATTCTTCCTTCTTAAATCACCACATGTGTCGAAAGAATATATACACATGCAGCTAACACGACCTAAGATACATTTCTGTATACTTATTTTATGTAAGTATTATATCATATATTTGTAAATTAACAAGTATGTCCTTTAATTATTTTATGCAAATATGTCAAGTGTCATAAGTAAGTTTTCTGATTTTTTGCAAATATTCACAAAACATTTATTCTGTTCCAGGTATACTAAATTAATAACAAAATATTGTGGATAATTGTGGATAATGTCTGTCTCTTATACACATCTGACGCTGCCGACGACTAG
>ENA-OZBC01000324-OZBC01000324.1-human-gut-metagenome-genome-assembly--contig:-NODE-324-length-21341-cov-6.223527_pt1 | contig 21341 bp, 15 predicted proteins | sample MGYA00243982_ERZ653526 | MGnify/ENA primary metagenome ERZ653526 (study PRJEB26926, sample SAMN06164948) | human gut metagenome | biome: ENVO:00009003; feature: ENVO:2100002; material: ENVO:00002003... | reverse complement strand
TCGACTAGTCGTCGGCAGCGTCAGATGTGTATAAGAGACAGGAACCACAGTGTAAAGGTGCTTATGAATGGGCGGATCTTACCGGAATTCTTCCGGCAGAGTGTAACCGGGCCTTCGTGGAGGGGATGGACAGCTTTGACAGACAGATCCACGGCTTTGCCTCTCCGGGAACGATCCTGACCGGTGTGGAAAGCAGGACGTCTTCCCCGGTGCGGATCGAACGGGATGAAGAGTTACAGTCTGCCATCCGGGGTTGCTATCCCTGTGGAGAGGGGGCCGGATATGCCGGAGGAATCATGAGCGCCGCTACCGATGGCATCCGTTGCGCCGAAGCCCTGATCGCAGACCTCTAGCGCACGAATTCCAGTACGCAAAAGACACAGGCCCCGAGCTCCACAGGGAACTCGGGGCCTGTTCGCTATTTCTTAAACCGTGCACCCTGGCGTTTTCTGCCCGATGCGAACGAGGAACCCTTGCGGGCCTGCGAACGTAAGCGCTCGATCGTCTCGTCCTCAGACGCACCCTCGAGCATCGCCCGAATCTGAACGACAGCATCGCGCAGGCGCGCCGCCTCCTCAAAGTCCATGGCGGCAGAAGCGTTGCGCATATCCTCTTCCATGGTTTCGACGATCCGCACAAGTTCATCATGTGGCAGTTCCTCGAGCTGCTCCGCAAGTGTCTGCTCGGGTGCCACCGTTTCCGGCACGCCGCCCTCGCCCGACTCATCGGGCGTATAGAATGCGCCATGGCCAAGGGAGTCGCCCTTCGAGCGCCCCTTGGAACCCACGGTTTTTTCGGCTTCGGCAATAAAACTTGAGATGTCGTTGATGGCTTTGCGCACCGTCTTGGGCACAATGCCGTGCTCGGTGTTATACGCCTCCTGAATGGTGCGACGGCGCAGCGTCTCTCGAATGGCCCGCTCCATGGAGGGGGTCACGCTGTCCGCATACATAATCACCTCACCGTTGGCGTTGCGGGCGGCACGGCCGATGGTCTGCACCAGGCTGGTCTCGGACCGAAGGAAGCCCTCTTTGTCCGCATCCAGGATCGCCACCAGGCTCACCTCCGGAATATCCAGTCCCTCACGCAGCAGGTTAATCCCCACCAGCACATCGAATTCGCCCAGGCGCAGATCACGAATGATCTCCATACGCTCCATGGTATCCACATCGTGGTGCATATACCGCACCTTGATGGAGAATCCCTCCAAATACTCGGTAAGATCCTCGGCCATGGCCTTGGTAAGGGTAGTCACCAGCACCCGCTCACCCCGCTGGGTGCGCAGATTGATCTCGGACACCAGGTCGTCCATTTGGTCCTCGGTGGGCTTGACGGTAATATTCGGATCCAGCAGCCCGGTTGGGCGAATCACCTGTTCCACGATCTGGGCGCTGCGTTCCCGCTCAAAGTCGCCGGGGGTGGCAGAGGTAAAGATCACCTGATTGATCTTGCCGTAGAATTCGTCAAACTGTAACGGCCGGTTGTCAAAAGCGGAGGGCAGCCGAAAGCCATAGTCGATCAGGCTGGCCTTGCGGGAGCGGTCGCCGCCGTACATACCCCGCACCTGGGGCAGCATCACGTGGCTCTCGTCGCAAAACAGCAAAAAATCCTCCGGAAAATAATCCAGCAGGGTAAAAGGCGGCTGGCCGGGCTTGCGCCCGCTCATCACCGCAGAGTAGTTCTCAATGCCCTTGCAAAAGCCGGTCTCCCGCAGCATTTCAATATCATTCATGGTGCGCTCTTTGATCCGCTGGGCCTCTAAAAGCTTGCCCTTTTCTTCAAAGTAGGCCACCCGCTCCACCATTTCCTGATAGATTTGGTTCAAAGCGCGTTCCATCTTTTCCCGCCCCACCACATAGTGGGAGGCCGGGTACACACAGGCGTGGGACAGCACGCCCTTGATCTTGCCGGTCAGCGGGTCAATCTCGCAGATCCGGTCAATCTCGTCTCCAAAAAATTCCACCCGCAAAGCGGTGCCGCTGCTGCCGGCAGGAAAGATCTCCAGCGTGTCGCCCCGCACCCGGAACTTGTTGCGCACAAAGTTAATGTCGTTACGCTCGTACTGAATAGCCACCAACTTTTCAATCAGCGCGTCCCGGCTCCACTCCATACCGGTGCGCAGAGAGATCACCATATTCCGGTAATCAATGGGGTCGCCGATGGAATAAATGCAGGACACGGAGGCCACAATGATCACATCCCGCCGCTCGGACAGTGCCGCCGTGGCGCTGTGGCGCAGCTTGTCAATCTCGTCGTTAATGGCCGAGTCCTTTTCAATATAAGTGTCCGTTGTGGGCACGTAAGCCTCCGGCTGATAGTAGTCGTAGTAGGAAACAAAATACTCCACCGCATTTTCCGGAAAGAATTCCCGAAACTCGCTGCAAAGCTGGGCGGCCAAGGTCTTGTTATGCGCCAACACCAAAGTGGGCCGGTTCACCCGCTCAATAATATTGGCCATGGTAAAGGTTTTGCCGGAGCCGGTGACCCCCATCAGGGTCTGCTCCTTCATACCGTCCAGCACGCCCCGAGCCAACTTCTCAATTGCCTGCGGCTGATCGCCGGTGGGCTTAAACTTGCTGTGTAGCTTAAACTGTTCCATTCTCGCTCCCGTCTGCCCGCATAGAAGGCGTGCAAACACTTTTGTCAAAAACTGTATATACAGTGTTTATTATACACGGTCATATCGCCAAATACAACTGGTTATCCTGCCAATTTTGAACAAATGTTCCCCTGGCTTTTTGTCCATTTCGGCAAATTTTGCGCCCCTGGTGCGCGGGCTTTACTTTTGGCGTTCAATCCGTTATAATGAGCGTATGAAAGAAAAGCAAATCACCCCCGGCGATGCCGGTCGGCGGCTGGACCGCTACCTGGGGCGCACCTTTTCCTCTCTGCCCCGGTCGCTGATGTATAAAGAAATACGCAAAAAGAATATTAAGGTCAATAAAAAGCGCTGCACCCCGGAGCAGGTACTCTCTGCCGGTGACCGAGTGACCCTGTATCTACCGGACGATGTGCTGGCGGAAAAGACGGTGTATTATGACTTCCTCTCCGCCTCCAAGGCGCTGGATGTGGTGTACGAGGACGAGAACCTATTGATCCTCAACAAGCCCCAGGGACTGCTTTGCCACCCAAACGGCAAGGAGTATATAGACACGCTGATTGCCCGGGTCAAACGCTATTTATATGAGCGCAATCAGTGGTCGCCGGAGGACTCCGGATTTGCCCCGGCGCTGGCCAACCGTATTGACCGCAACACCGGCGGGCTGGTGATTGCAGCCAAGACCGCCCCGGCACTGCGGGAAATAACGGCGCTGATACGGGATCGTAAGATTGAAAAATTCTACCTGACCGTCACGGAAGGGATCCCGCCCAAAGCAGCAGACACCCTCACCGCTTACCTGCACAAGGACGAGAAAAAGAACAAGGTCACCTTGTATGACGCGCCCGCCCCCGACCGCATGGCATGCAAAACCGGTTACCGCGTGCTGGACACCAAGGCGAACCGGGCGCTGCTGGAGGTAGAGCTTTTCACCGGGCGCACCCACCAAATTCGTGCCCAGCTGGCAGGCATAGGCTGCCCCCTGGCCGGGGACGGTAAGTACGGCAACACGCACGGCCGCTACCGCCAGGCGCTGCTCAGCTACAAGCTGATCTTCCATGTGCCGGCGGACTACACCATTGCTCATTTGGACGGCAAAGTGTTCACCGCAGACACCCGACCCATCACACAAATCTTTACTGGAGATGATTCAAATGAAAGATAAATTTATTCGCATTTTGTCCCCAATGACCCTGGCGGTTGTGATCCTGCTGGACCTGGCGGTGATTGGCTATGGTGTCTTTGCCGTCTATCGGCTGACCCAGGTGCGCACCGGCATGACCGTAATCTTTGCTATCATTGAGATCGCAGCCATTGTGATCGCCGTGCTCACCACCAAGGAGACGGTAAAGAACGGCCTGCTGCTACGCGCCACAGACTTTGAATTTACCGGCATGGATAAAGACAATGTGTACGCCTACAATCAGATTAAGGACATTACCGGCTACAAGGACGAAGCACCCAGCCTGGTCAAGAACTCTATTGACCGGCACGCAGTGCTGACCCTGACCCTGACGGACGACACCACGGTGCTGCTGGACCTGGGGCTGTGCCAAAAGCGCACCTTGGAAGCTGTGCAAAAAGCCCTATGCGAACGCTGCGGCGTGGATTACCAGCCCCCTACCGTTAAGACCAAGCTGGAATTCAAATCCCTGCGTAAGCGGGGCGAGACGGAAAAAGCAGAGAAACAGCCCGACACCGCAGAAACCCCCACAACCGCAGACCAGCAGGACGACACTGTGAAATAAGCCTAAAATGTTCAAAGCGCACGGCCAAAGCCGTGCGCTTTTTCTATACCTACTATATATATAAAGCGCCTATGCGTTATCTCGCATTAGGGTAATGCTCTGCAGCACCAAAAAGGCCACCGCCAGCACCCGCAGCACAAGAATGAGAATCTGCATAGCCCGAATGGTCTGCTGAAAGGCAGACAGCACGCGAATATCCTTTACATAACGGGTTTTCACACTTACACCTCCAATACCACGCCGTGGGCCACGCCGGGAATGGAGTTGCCCTGCTTGGTGCTGGTGGGCGACATCAGCGCACCGGTGGCCACAAACAGTACCTTGCGCAGCGCACCCTGCTCCATTTTCTTCAAAATATGGCTGCACAGCACCGAACCGCCGCAGCCACAGCCGGAGCCACCTGCATTCACATCCTGACTCTTGAGATCATAGATCATCATGCCACAGTCCTTGTGGTGACCCGCCAGTTGAATACCCCAATCCCGCTCCATCAGCTGATACAGCAGCTTGGTGCCCACTGCGCCCAAGTCCCCGGTGACAATTTGATCGTAGTCTGCCGGGGTGGTGGCGCTGTCCTCCAACAGGTCATGAATGGTACGGGCAGCCGCCGGCGCCATAGCTGCGCCCATATTACCGGCATCCGTAATGCCATAATCGGTAATGGTGCCAATATGCACCGCCCGTATACGCACGCCTTCACCCTTGCTCTCCAGCACTGCACTGCCGGCGCCGGTCACCGTCCACTGAGCACTGGGCGGACGCTGACCGCCATACTCCAGAGGAAAGCGGAATTGCCGCTCGCTGGAGCAAAAATGGCTGGAGGTTCCTGCCACACAGCACTTGGCCCCGGCATCAATCAGCATAGCACCCACACCCAAGGACAATGCCATGGTGGAACATGCGCCATACAGTCCAATGGCAGGAATGTCCAAATCCTTAATGGCAAAAGCAGAGCCCATACATTGATCCAGCAGGTCGCCGCTTAGGATAAAATCCACATCGGACGGACTTTTGCCCGCTGCCGACAGCGCCCGCAAAATGGCATCCCGTAGCATGGCGGACTCAGCCAGTTCAAAGGACTGCTGTCCCATGGTCGTATCGGCAAACACCGCGTCAAAGTCTCCGCCCAAGGGGCCTTCCCCCTCTTTTTTACCTGCCACGCCGGCGTGACCGGTGATCACCGGCGGATCTGCAAAGGAGACGGTCTTTCCTTTTTTGTGCATAAAAAAACACCTCGGATATAGTATATCCGAGATGTTGTACTTTATCGCTTAGCCAAGAATTTCTTTTAAGATCTTGGTAACCTCTGCCGCCGGTGCCTTGCCGCGTAACGCGCGCATACACTGGCCGATCAGGAAGTTGAAGGAAGCAGCCTTGCCGCCCTTGTACTCATTGACGGCTTTTTCATTCTGTGCCAGCACATCCTCGACCACCTTGCGAATGGCACCGGTGTCGCTGACCATTTCCATTTGGTTCTGCTTCACATATTCGTCCGGATTCACATTATCTGTAAACACGGCAGCCAGCACTTTCTTAGCGCTGTCCCGGCTGATCTTGTTGCCATTTTGCAGCTGAATGATACGACCCAGAGCGTCCGGGTTAAAGTGCATATCCTCCGGCAGGGTTTGGCTGTCGTTAAGCAGCTTCATCACCTCGCCCATAATCCAGTGGGCGCTGTCCTTGGGATTGCCGGTGATCTCCACCGTGCGTTCAAACAGCCGCACATAAGATACAGAAGAGCAGATCATATCCGTATCATAATCCGTCAAGCCATACTCGCTCTTATACCGAGCCTTTTTGGCCTCCGGCAGTTCCGGCAACTGCTGGCGAATGGTGTCAATGTATTCGTCCGACAATTCGATGGGCGGCAGATCCGGCTCCGGGAAATACTTATAATCCTGGGCGTCCTCCTTGCTGCGCATAGCGTAGCTGGTGCCCTTGGCGTCGTCCCAACGGCGGGTCTCCTGCGTTACGGCACCGCCGTCCTCGATCACCTCGATCTGGCGCTGGGCCTCGCTCTCAATGGCGTTATGAATGGCGCGGAAGGAGTTAATATTTTTCATCTCCGTGCGGGTGCCGTACTCAGTAGCACCCACCGGCATCACAGACACATTTACATCCGCCCGCAGAGAACCCTCCTGCATTTTGCAGTCAGACACACCGCAGAACTGCAAGATGGCCCGCAGCTTTTCCACATACTCTACCGCCTCATCGGCGCAGGCAATATCCGGCTCGGACACAATTTCCAGCAGCGGCACGCCGCAGCGATTGTAGTTCACCAGCGTGCAGTCGCTCCACTCATCGTGCACCAGCTTGCCGGCGTCCTCCTCCATGTGGATCTCCTTGATCCGCACTTTCTTGGTGCCGCCGTTGATTTGGTCCGTGATCTCCACATAGCCATTTTGACAAATGGGCAGATACAACTGGCTAATCTGGTATGCCTTGGGCAAATCGGGATAAAAATAATTCTTACGGTCAAATTTATTGTACCGGGTGATGGTGCAGTTGGTAGCCAAACCGGTGCGCACCGCGTATTCCACCACGCGCTCATTCACCACCGGCAGTGTGCCCGGCATACCGGCGCAAATCTCACAAACATGGCTGTTAGGTTCGCCGCCAAACGCCGTAGAGCAGTTGCAAAAAATCTTGGTTTTGGTGGAAAGTTCCGTATGGACCTCCAAACCGCAAACGGTATTGTATTCCATTACAGCGCCTCCTTTTCCGTTACCGGGGACTGCTTGTGATAGTCGGTCACGCTCTGGAACGCATGACCGGCGCAAAGAATGGTCTCCTCTTCAAAAGGACGACCGATCAGCTGCATACCTACCGGCATACCCTGGGTGTCAAACCCGCAGGGCAGCGCCAGGGAGGGCAAACCGGCAATGTTGATCATAACCGTATAAATATCGCCCAGGTACATAGCCAGCGGGTCGGACAGTCCCTGACCCATCGGCAGCGCCGTAGTGGGTGCCACCGGCCCCAGCAAAAAGTCATAGGCCTTAAAGGCGTCATCAAAGGCCTGACAGATCAGACCCTTGGCCTGCAAGGCTTTCTTATAATAAGCGTCAAAGTAGCCGCTGGAAAGTACAAAGTTGCCCAGCATGATGCGCTTTTTCACTTCCATACCGAAGCCCTCGGAGCGGGACTTAAAGTAAACTTCCCGCAGAGAGTGCGCCTCCGGCGATTTGTAGCCGTATTTAATGCCGTCAAACCGGGACAGATTGGAGCAGGCCTCGGCGCAGGCGATAATATAATAAGTTGGAATGGCGTACTTCACAATGGGGAGAGAAAAGATCTCTACCGTGGCGCCCAAATCGGTCAATGTGTCGGCAGCGGCGCGCACAGCGGCGGCCACCTGCGGGTCAATACCCTCGCCGAAGTAATCCTCCGGAATACCGATCTTCTTGCCCTGCACATCCTTGGCGCTCCACACAGCGTTCAGATCCAACCGGCCGCCAGTCATAGAGGTGCCGTCCTTGGGATCCTTGCCCCGGATCACATCAAACACCGCCGCCACATCCGCAGCCGAACGGGCAATGGGCCCAATCTGATCCAAAGAAGAAGCATAAGCGATCAGACCATACCGGCTGACTGCGCCGTAAGTGGGCTTCAGTCCGGTCACACCGCAGAATGAACAAGGCTGACGAATAGAACCGCCGGTATCGGAACCTAAAGCCACAACTGCCTCCTTGGCTGCCACAGCCGCTGCTGCGCCGCCGGAGGAACCGCCGGGCACCCGGTCCGTGTTCCAGGGATTTTTGGTTGCACCGTAAAAGGAAGTCTCCGTGGTGGAGCCCATGGCAAACTCGTCCATATTCAGCTTGCCCAGAGGGATCATGCCCGCAGCGTGCAGCTTTTCAATCACCGTTGCGTTATAAGGCGGCTTAAAGCCGGTGAGAATCTTAGACGCACAGGTGGTCAGCTGACCTTTGGTACAGATATTATCTTTGATACCGATAGGCACACCGGCCAGCGGGGACAATGCCTCCCCGGCGTCGATCCGGCTCTGTACCGTCTCAGCCTGCTGCAAAGCAGCCTCTTTATTCAGTGAGGTGTAGCAGTTATAAGTGCCGTCCTTGCTGTCAATGGCAGCGGTGACAGCCTCTACCGCCTCCGGCGCAGACAGCTCGCCTGCTTTTATCTTTTGCGCCAGCTCAGCTGCGCTCCATTCAAAAACATTCATGCTGCGCCCTCCTTACTCTACCGTCTTAGGCACCACAAAGGCGCCGTCCTGGCTCTCCGGTGCATTGGCCACCACTTCTTCCGGGGTCATGTGCACCTCCACCTGGTCCTTGCGGAACACATTGGTCACCGGGAAGCAGTGGCTCTTGGCCTCTACCCCGTCGGTGTCCAGCTGGCTCAAGGTGTCGATATAAGTAAGCAGTTCCTGCAGCTGGTCGCCAACGGTGGCTTCCTCCGCAGGGGTCAATTCAATTCTGGCCAAACTCTCCAGATACTGGATCAGTTCCGGTGTGATCTTCATACGCTAACCTCGATCTATCTATCGTTCTATACGCTCCGTTACGCTTTCGGTGCCGGGCGGCGCAGCTTAATGTGTGCCTCTCGCAGCTGCATTTCGCTAACGGTGTTGGGTGCGCCCAGCAGCATATCCTGGGCATTGGAGTTCATAGGAAATGCGATTACCTCGCGAATGTTGTCCTCATCCCGCAGCAACATGATCAGCCGGTCTACGCCGGGTGCCATTCCTGCATGGGGCGGTGCGCCGTAATGGAATGCGTTAAACAGTGCACCAAACTTCTCTTCCACATCCTGGGCAGTATAACCGGCCATCTCAAAGGCCTTGATCATCACATCCGGGCGGTGGTTACGCACAGCGCCGGAGGACAGCTCCACACCGTTACACACAATGTCGTACTGATAAGCCTTGATCTCCGTGGGCTCCTGGTGCAGCAGCGCGTCCATCTCGCCCTGGGGCATAGAGAACGGATTGTGCGTAAAGATCAGCTTGCCGTCATCGTCCCGCTCAAACATGGGGAAGTCGGTGATAAAGCACAAGTCGAACCGATCCTTGTCGATCAAATCCAGGCGACGACCTAACTCGGTACGGATCTGACCGGCAAGGTCATTGACGATCCGAATGTTGTCGCAAATAAAGAACAGGGTGTCGTCCGTTTTCAGGTCCAGCATGGTGCGCAGTTCCTCTTTCTTCTCGGGAGACAGGAACTTGTCAATGGGGCCTTTATAGCTGCCATCCTCTTGAACGGTGATGTAGCCCAAGCCCTTCATGCCAATATCCATGGCAAAAGCCAGCATTTTTTCGTACCAGCCCTTAGACTGCCCCGCACAGTTCGGCACCACGATGCCTCGCACCGGACGACCCTTAAAGGGCTTAAACTCTACGGTACTGAAATATTCGGTCAGATCATGGATGATCAGCGGGTTGCGCAGATCCGGCTTGTCCGTGCCGTATTTCAGCATGGACTCGGCGTAAGGAATACGCACAAAGGGCGCCGGGGTCACTTTCTTGTCAGAGAACTTGGTGAAGGTGTCATACAGCACCTCTTCCGCCACGGCAAACACATCTTCCTGGGTGGCAAAGGCCATTTCAAAATCCAGCTGATAGAACTCGCCGGGAGAGCGGTCCGCTCTGGCGTCCTCATCACGGAAGCAGGGCGCAATTTGGAAATACCGGTCAAAGCCGGAGGTCATCAGCAGCTGTTTAAACTGCTGGGGCGCCTGGGGCAGTGCATAGAACTTGCCCTCGTGCTTACGGGAGGGAATGATATAGTCCCGGGCACCCTCCGGAGAGGAACAGGTCAAAATGGGGGTGGTGATTTCCGTAAAGCCCATTTCCGTCATTTTCTGCCGCAGGAAAGCGACTACCTTACTGCGGAAGAGAATGCTCTCATGCACCTGGGGATTACGCAAATCCAAAAAGCGGTACTGAAGCCGTACATCCTCACGGGTGTCCTTGGACTCGGAGATCTCAAAGGGCAGCGTGCGGGTACATTCGCCCAGCACGGTCACTTCCGTCACATGCACTTCCAGCTCGCCGGTAGCGATCTTTTTATTCACCGTCTCCGGGTCACGCTTTACGACCTTACCGGTCACGGAGATGACGCTCTCCTTACGAACGCCCTTCAGCAGCGCGTCGTCGTGGAACACCACCTGGGTCACGCCGTACTCGTCGCGCAGATCAACAAAGATCACGCCGCCGTGATCGCGGATGGTATCTACCCACCCGGCCAGAGAAACAGTTTGGTTCAGCTGGTCAAAGGTCAGCTGATTACAGTTATGGGTTCTGTAAGCCATAATTCTTAAATCTTCCTTTCGCGGAATTTGGGTACAGTATCTACTGACCCACATTAACTCTGCTATTATAACACACACACCCGCCCACATTCAACCGCTAATTTATAATTTATTATATATAATATAAGCATTTTCGGCAAAAGCAGCAAAAAGCCACCCGGCAAAACCGAGTGGCAAGGTTTTATTGTCTGGTACGCAAAGCGGCTGACATGGGAGGAACGGTTAACCGGCCGCCCATGCAGGTATCGTCAAAAAAGGCATAAGCATTGTCCCACACCGGATCCACGGCAAAGGTCTTCGGCTCAGAGGTGCGGTTCACTGCCGCCAGCAGGCGGGCACCGTCGATTTGGCGTTCATAGCACACGCCGCCCAGGTCACCCTTTACCGGCACGAATGTGCCCTCAGCCAACGCTTTGCAGCCTCGACGCATTTGGCCCAGTCGCTGATACCAATGCAGTAAATCCCGATCCTGGTGCGCCCAAGGCATACAGCCCCGGTTGAAGGGGTCTTTCATGCCCTGCACACCCACCTCATCTCCGTAATATAGAGAGGGTACGCCGGGCAAAGTATATTGCAGGAAAGAAGCCAGCTTCAGCAGCTGCACCCCGCGGGCATAATCCGCCCCGGACAGGGTATTGTTGCGGTGCTGCCAAGCACGCCCTTGGCCGGTACAATCCGGTCCGGCCAACGCGGTAATCGCCCGCAGAGTATCGTGGGTGCCGATATGGTTCATCAGCACCGCCGTCACCTGGGGCGGATAATGCTCGGTAATAGACAAGATGGCGTCCAAAAACGCCTGACCGCCGCCGTAGCGCACAAAGTGCAAGATTGCCGCGGTAAAGGGATAATTCATCACACTGTCCAGCTGATTCCCCAGCAGATAACGCCGCCGCTGCCCATAGGCAAACTTGGTGGTGGCGTCCTCCCACACCTCGCCGATAATGATGGCGTCCGGGTCCTCGCTTTTTACAGCCCGGCGCAGGTCGTCCAGGAACACATCCGGCAGCTCATCCGCCACATCCAACCGCCAGCCGCTGATGCCGCAGCGCATCCAACGGCGAAGGATGCCGTTCTCACCGCAAATATAATCCCGATAAGATGGCTCCTCCTCACGGATCTCCGGCAGCAGGCGAATGCCCCACCAGGACTTGTAATCGTCCCGATCCTTGCCAAATTGGTACCAGCTGTAATAGGGGCTGTCCGGGCTGTTATAGGCGCCCACCGTGGGGTAATGACCATAGTAATTAAAATACTTGGAATCCCGCCCGGTGTGGCTGAACACGCCGTCTAAAATCACACCGATTCCCAGTTTTTTCGCCTGGCTGCACAGATATTTTAAGTCCTCTGTATCGCCTAACATAGGGTCAATCTTTTCATAATCCCCGGTGTCGTACCGATGGTTGGAATGGGCCTCGAAAATCGGATTCAAATAAATCGCGGTCACGCCCAGCTTGGCAATATACGGCAGCTTCTCCGCAATGCCTTTCAGGTCGCCGCCGAAATAATCGTTGTTCCAAAAGCCGTTCATCTGGGCCTCGTCCCAAAAAGGCTCCTCCCCCCAGTTACGCCGCACCCGGGTGGCAGGCACACCGGTCTTTGGCGCACCGGAATTGTAAAACCGATCCGGAAAGATCTGATAGATCAGTCCACCCCGCAAAAAGGCCGGCGTTTGAAAATCCTTATCATACACCGTTTGCTGAAAATCCGCGCCGTCCGGCAGAAAATCCCCTTTGCCGCCCCCGGCGTTGCGCACAAAGTGCAGTCCCCAGGGGGTGTCCAATTCAAAATGATAAAAATACAGCCCCGGGGTGGTGGCGGCAAAATGCAGCTCCCAATACTCTGCCTCCGTGCCGCACATTCCGGCCCAAAACATACCGTAAGGCACCGGCGTTTCGCCGTCCTTGGTGACCACCAACCGGGCGCCGGAGCAATGCATATCCCGCGAGACCACCAGCCGCAGATGCACCGGCTCATCCGTTGCCACGGCGCGGATGGGCGACTTGTACTGTGGGTCTCTGGCGTTGAAGATCAGCATATTTTCCCTCTCTTAAACAGTAAAAAGCGGCAGACACAGGCATTGCCCTGCGCCTGCCGCAAGCAGATTTATTTCTTCTTGGTGGTTTTCTTTGTAGCGGACTTTTTGGCCGCAGGCTTTTTGGCTGCGGGTTTTTTCGCCGGCTTCTCGGCGGGCTTCTCCGCAGCAGCCGCCGCCTTTTGAGGCCGAGGCTGCGCTACAACCACCGGGTGGGTGTGCCAAATATTCTCCGCATATTCCTGCACGGCACGGTCTGCGCTGAAAATGCCTGCACCGCTGATGTTCATTAGGCTCATCTTGGCAAAGGCGGTCTTGTCAGCATACACCTGTGCCGAACGCCGCTGGGCGTTCTGATAATCGGCAAAATCTGCCAGCGCCATATACGGGTCCACATTGATCAGCGAGGAGGTAATCTCACTAAAGTCCTTGCCGTTCACGCCATACTGGATCATATCAATGGCGTTCTTTAACGCCGGGTTATTGGTCACATAGTTCATGGGGTGATAGCCACTGCGGCGCAGAGCCTCCACGTCCGGCGTCTTCATACCAAACAGGAAGATATTGTCCTCCCCTACGGCGTTGCAGATCTCCACATTGGCGCCGTCCAGGGTGCCCAGAGTAACGGCGCCGTTGAGCATCAACTTCATATTGCCGGTGCCGGATGCCTCCGTGCCGGCCAGCGAAATCTGCTCACTGATGTCCGCAGCAGGCATCAGCACCTCTGCTAAAGACACGGAGTAGTCCTCCATAAACACCACTTTCAGCTTATCCTTGGTGTCCGGGTCATTGTTCACCACATGAGCCAAAGCGTCAATCAGCTGAATGATTTTCTTAGCCATGTAGTAACCCGGGGCTGCCTTGGAAGCAAAAATATAAGTCCGAGGAGTAAAGTCCATATTCGGATTTTCTTTCAGCGCCTGGTACTGCGCAATAATGTTCAGAACATTCAGCTGCTGGCGCTTATACTCGTGCAGGCGCTTCACCTGCACATCAAAGATGGAATCCGGGTCCAGCACCACGCCGTTCTGCTTCTTCACCACCTTGGCAAAGCGCTCTTTGTTGGCGCGCTTGATCTTTTGCAGCTGGTCCAGCACTGCCGGGTCGTCCTTATAATCCCGCAGGGTCAGCAGGCGGTCGCTGTGCTTAATAAAGTCGTCACCGATCAGCTCCGTTAAATAATCGGTCAGCTGCGGGTTGGACTGGCACAGCCAGCGGCGGAAGGCAATGCCGTTGGTTACATTGGTAAACTTGGCCGGGGTGATGGTGTAGAAATCGTGGAACACCGTGTCCTTCAAAATCTCGCTATGCAAAGCAGACACGCCGTTGACGCTATGAGAACCGGCCACGCACAAGTTGGCCATACGCACGGCGCCGCAAGAGATCACAGCCATACGCTCCACCTTGTCTGCGTCATGGGTAGCGCCCCAAACAAAGGCACGGAAGCGGTTGTCAATCTCCTTGGTGATCTCATAAATACGGGGTAGCAAGCGCTTGTACAGGTCCTCGCTCCAGCACTCCAGCGCCTCTTTCATCACCGTGTGGTTGGTGTACGCCATCGTGTCGGTTACCAGTTTCCAGGCAGAGTCCCAATCATAGCCGCACTCGTCCAGCATAATGCGCATCAGCTCCGGAATGGCCAAGGTGGGATGGGTATCGTTAATATGGATTGCCACCTTCTCCGGCAGATTATCCAGCGTGCCGTACTTGGACAGGTGACGGTGAATAATATCCTGCACAGAGGCGGACACCAGGAAATACTGCTGACGCAGGCGCAGAGACTTGCCCTCCGGCGTGTTATCTGCCGGATACAGCACCTTGCTGATGGTCTCTGCCATGGCAGACTGTTCCATAGCCTTAATATACTCGCCCTGATTAAACAGACTCATATCCAGTGCAGGCTTGCGAGCCGCCCACAGGCGCAAACGAGCCACGCCGTCACCCAGACCACTTACATACATATCATAGGGCACAGCAATCACGGTGTTGCAATCCCGCATAGTGACGGTATGGTACTCACCGTCCCAGCTTTCATCGACCCAGCCCTCAAAGCTGACAGTCTGGGCGCGCTCCTCACGGGGCACTAGCCAAACCTCTCCGCCGGGCAGCCAAAAGTCCGGCAGCTCTGTCTGCCAGCCGTCTACCAGCTTCTGCTTAAAAATACCGGCCTCATACCGAATAGAATAGCCCATAGACTGATAGCCGTCAGAGGCCAAACCGTCCAGATAACAGGCAGCCAGACGACCCAAGCCGCCGTTGCCCAAACCAGCATCCGGCTCCTCATCGTACAGCTGCTCCAGCTTTACATCAAAGCCGGCCAGCGCCTTTTCAAAAGTCTCAGTCAGGCCCAGGTTATACAAGTTGTTCTTTAAGGAACGCCCCATTAAAAACTCCATACACAGATAATAGATCTGCTTAGAGTCCTGACCTTCAGCCTGATGGCGGAACTGGCTGTTTTTTTCGCTGAGCATCTCCCGCAGGATCATGGCCACAGCCTTATAATATTGTTCATTGGTGGCGTCTGCCGGCGTAACGCCGAAAAAGTGACTGAGTTTGTCGTTGATCCGTCGCTTTGCTTGCGCCACAGAAATCGTTGATTTCATACAAATCCTCCAAAAATTATTATAAATCACGCAAATAATCGTGTTCCATTTGTAGATTATATACTAAAATCGTCTGTAATTCAATACCAAGCCGCTAAAAGAGCCTATGCACGAAACATTTCTCTTATTCTTCCTCTGTTTTCGGCTTTTTCAGTTTGGACAGCATCTTGGTCGTCACCAGTTTGTACAGCTCTACCACCTGATACCAGTTCATTCCTAACATCAGGGCAAACAGCAGTGCCTCTGCCACATAGAACCACATACCCTGCAAGCACAGCGCCGCCACCGTTTGGGCCACCAGCACCACGGTTTGGCAGGTGAGCACCACCGGTTGGTAGTTAATCTTAATGAATCGGCGCGTATCCCGACTGCGGGTCAGGAACACGACCACAAAGGCGCAGGCAGTGGCAACGGCCGCACCGTTGGCACCCATACGGGGGATCAAAATCAGGTTCAGCACCACATTGGTGACTGCACCGGTGAGGGCAGTTACCATAGCCATAATATTCTTTTTCTCCGCCATATAGATGGAGGCCAAAAAGTTCACCAGACAGGAGAATACGGTGGAGATGATCAGCACCGGCACATACTGCCAAGAGTCAAAATATGCGTCTGCCACCAAAACTTTTGTAATGATCTTACAAGTCAAAATCAGGAAAGAAGCCACAAAGAAGGTGCCGCCGCAGTACACCCGAAAGATTTTGGAGAAAAACCGGGCGGTATCTTTATTGTTATACTCATCCACCGCAGACAGTTGCCAGGCGTCTGTAAATACAGACGCGCACATAATCACCAAATTCGGGATCTTAGACGCGGCGGAATACAGACCGTTGGCAGAAGAGCCCACAAAATAAGTAACCATATAGCGGTCAGACACATTGATGATCCACCACAAGATAATGGTAGGAATCATGGGCACGCAGTAGCGCAGCATATCCCGCCCGGTCTGGCGGCGCACGCCCTTAAAGCGCACATAACGGTACAGCTTAGCAGTTACGGTAAAGAACAGCACAGAGCAGAAGTCCGACGCCACGATGGCCAAAATATAGCCGGTAACCCCCCACTTAAACACACCCAAGAACAGCATGGTAAACAGCAGATAGGTCACGGTAGCCAAAATACCGTCAATGGCAAACAGCTTTACATGACCGGAGCCGCGCACAAACTGCTGGCACAGCTGGCGAAAACCGGAGGTGAGCACAAACACATAAATGAGCACCAGGTAATCGCCCAGCTTAAAGTCGTTGATTTTAATTAGACTGATCGGGTACGCAAACAACAGAAAGGCAAAAAAGCCCACCAGGGTCACCCGCACGCCTACGGTAAACACATCGCTCTTGCGCTCTGCCTTGTCCATCGAAAAGCGCAGGGCTGCCGAGTTGACGCACAAAAAGGCAATGGGTATGATCACATTGCCCGTCTGCTGGATCAGATCCGCCGCGCCGTAGCTGCCCGTGGTCATCATACGGGTGACAAAGGGCATCAGCAAAAACGACAGAATTTTAGACGAAAAGGTGCCAATGGCAAAGATAATGGTATTGGAAGCGAGTTTTTTGTACTTATCCACTGTGTTTCGTTCCTTTACTCCCAGGAATTAGTAGGACCATTTTCCGCTGCGGAAGTCCATGGTATTGTCTGCCGAGGCAGAGGTGTAAATGCAGGAGGCGCGGTACACACTGCCGCCGCTCTCCGTCTTTTTGCCGATCAAAAAGATATACTGATAGCCGCAGGCCACTGCTACGGTGCCGGACTTGTCCGCACCGGAGGCGGTGAGCATCACCTTTTTGGCGCCGGAGTTCATATTCAGCTCCATTGCCTGGGCGGCTCCACTCTTATAATCGGTATAATACAGCCGGTTGCCGTACACCACCGGGTAATCGGTGGAACGCACATGCTCCAGCAAGGTCACGGTCTTTTGGCTGCCGAACTTTTGGCGAACCAGATCATACTTGTCCTCCGACCGGCGCTGATAATAGTAGAAATAACCGTTTTCCAGCGCCATAGAACGCACTTCGTTCTTCTCCGTTGCGGCACGGAAGTGGGTGCTGTTGCCGCCGGTTTGCCCCACGGTCAGGTACTCCACCTCGCCGGTCAGGTTGTCCGTCTCCGTAAAATACACATCGGTAAGCGAAATGCCGACCAGCGCCAGCTTTTTGTCTGCCCCCGCTGTATAAAGTAAGGTCTTGTCCCCTGCCGCCGTCACGGTGTACAGAGAATCGCCGGTCAGGCAAAACAGCCGATCGTTGTAGCCGTAGGCCCGGCGCGCGTCGGGGAGCAAAGTCACGGCATTGCCGCCGGAGACGGAAAGTTTTTGCAGCTTCTTGCTGCCTTTATCAATATAGTAGAGAAAATCGCCCATAATATTCAGGCAACAGGCATTTTTCACGCCCTTCACCTTGGTGGTGGTCTCCTCTGTCGGAGCAAAGCGGTAAATACCCTGACCCGGTGCGGCAAAATAGATATACGCACCATTAAAGGTCACTGCCCCATGGGTTTTATTCAGAATATTGCCCACCTGACTGCCTTGCTTGGAAGTGTCAAACGCAAAAGCGGAGGCATCCTTGTAATCGGCGTAAGTAGGTTTCTCCGTAGTGGGCGGCGCAGTAGGTGCCTGCGTAGTGGGTGCCGTGGTGGTGCGGCCCAGCACATTCTCCTGCACAAAGGTTACAGCCTTGTCCGGCACCAAAAGGGAAAAATCAAAATCCGGCTTGCAGATCTTGACGGTAATCAGAAAGGCCGCCAGTGCCACCACCAGCACCCCCAGCACCATAAAAAAGCGTTTGGTGCGGGCACGGCGCTGATTTTGCTTCCGCCGGCGCAGCCGCTCTTTTTCTACTGTCTGGTTCATTTTATCGCACCTGTCCGTTGCCAAAGATCAAGTATTTAGTGGTAGTCAGGGCACGCAGACCCATGGGGCCGCGAGCGTGCAGCTTTTGGGTAGAGATTCCGATCTCCGCCCCCAGGCCAAACTCCGCCCCGTCGGTAAATCGGGTAGAGGCGTTCACATACACCGCCGCAGAGTCCACCCGCTGCAAAAAGCGGCGCGCGCTCTCCTCGTCCCGGGTGATGATGGCCTCGCTGTGGCCGGTGGAGTGCACATTGATAAAGTCAATGGCCTCGTCCACGCTCTTCACCGTCTTTACGCTGATAATATAATCCAAATACTCGGTATAAAAATCTTCTTCCGTGGCGGGCACCAAGCCGTCGCAGGCCTGCATGGCTCGGGCGTCGCCCCGCATTTCCACATTCTTTTCGTCCAGCCGCAGCTTAATGGCCGGCAGGGCGTGGTCAATAATATCCCGGTGGATCACCAGGCTCTCACAGGCGTTGCATACGCCGATCCGCTGGGTCTTGGCGTTAAAGATAATGTCTGCCGCCATATCCACATCCGCCGTGGCGTCCACATAAATATGGCAGTTGCCGGAACCGGTCTCGATCACTGGCACAGTGGCATTCTCGCACACGGCAGCGATCAGTCCCTTGCCCCCCCGGGGGATCAGACAGTCGATATAGCCCTTCATATGCATCATCTCGGTAGCAGAAGTCCGGGAGGTGTCCTGCACCAGCGCCACTGCGTCCTGCACAATGCCTGCGTTAAACAGGGCATCCCGCATCACCTGAGCCAGCATACGATTGGAGTGAATGGCCTCTTTGCCACCCCGCAGAATCACGGCGTTGCCGCTTTTTAAGCATAGAGCGGCGCCGTCCACCGTTACATTAGGCCGAGCCTCATACACAATGCCAATAACCCCGATAGGCACGCTAACCTTTTCCATATACAGGCCGTTGGGTCGGGTCTGGCTCTCCAGCACGCGACCGCAGGGGTCCGGCAGGTCCGCCACATCCTGGCAGCCCTGGGCCATACCCTCGATTCGGTCGCCGTTTAGCGCCAGCCGATCCAGCAGTGCCGGGGACATACCGTTTGCCTTACCGGCTTCCAAATCCAGTGCATTGGCAGCCATAATCTCTGTCTGCCGCGCCCGCAGCGCATCAGCAATTGCCAGCAGCCCTGCATTCTTTTCCTCTGTTGTCAGGGTAGCCAGCACACCGGCTGCGTGCTTCGCACGGATTCCCATTTCTCTCATCTTTTCATCCATTGCATTCACCTGCTGTTCGCTTCAAAATAGGTGCCGATGGGCTGCCCGTCCAACACCTTATAAATAGCCGTGGGTCGCTCTCCATTCATAATAATCACCGGAATACCGGCGCCGGTGGCGATCTCCGCCGCCCGAATTTTCGTTGTAAAGCCGCCGGTGCCCTTGCTGCCGGCACCCCCGGCTACGGCGTACACATCGTCGTTAATCTCTGCCACACGGCCGATCAGGCGCGCGTCCTCATTCTCTGCCGGGTTGGCGTCAAACAGGCCGTCCGTATCGGTAAGCAGAATCAGCAGATCCGCCCCGATCAGTTGAGCCACCGTGGCAGACAAGCAGTCGTTGTCACCGTGGAGCAGCTCCTCAACGGACACGCTGTCGTTCTCATTCACAATGGGCAGGGCGTCATATTCCAGCAGCTGATTAAAGGTGTCCACCAAATGTGCCTTTTCCTCCGGGTGATTTAAGGTGTAGCCGGTAAACAGCAACTGGCTCACCACCACGCCATACTCGGAAAACAGCTTGTCGTAGAGGAACATCAACTCGCACTGCCCCACCGCCGCGCAGGCTTGCAGCCCGCTGGTATGGTCCGGTCGCTCATGCATGCCCAGCTTACCGGCACCGATACCCACGGCGCCGCTGGACACCAGCACCACCTGATGACCGGCGTTCTTCAGATCTGCCAGCACAGATACCAGCTTGGCCATCCGGGCAATATTGGTCTTGCCTGTGTCGTGGGTCAAAGTGGAGGTGCCTACTTTGACCACAATGCGTTTTTTCTCCGTCAACTTCATTATACACTGCTCCAGGTTACATAATCAGTTACAGTATACCATACTTTAGTCCTGGAGTTAAGATTTTTTTGTATGTTTTTCAAAATTCCGTCAAAAATAGAAAAAGAAATGCGGCGGCAGCACAGCGCTGCCCCAAGGGAATGAGGAATGATTATGACAAAGCGAAGCTCCGTGCGACTGCTGTCCTTCGGTTTGCTGCTGGCGGGTATTTTGATTATCTATGCCATCACCGGCACCGTACAGGCTGCCCAGTACCGGGCGCGGCTGGAAAGCACCTATCGCCAAAGCCTGTCTGCCCTGGCAGAGGACCTGGAGGGCATTGAGACCGATCTGACCAAAAGCGTCTATGCAAACGGCGCCGCCACCCTGTCTGATGTAAGCCGAGATCTGTCTCAACAGGCCAATCAGGCCAAGGACTCTCTGTCCCGCCTGCCGGTGGAGCAGATGAACCTGGCAGGCACTTATAAATTTCTAAGCCAGACCGGGGACTACGCCACTTATCTCAGCAAAAAAGTCTATGCCGGCGAGGTGGTCACCGCCAAAGAGCACGAAAATCTGCTCCGGCTGCTGCAATACGCCACCAAATATAAAAACAGTGTGACCCAAATGGTAGAAATTTGCAATAACGGCGGCCAGATCACCAAGCGCGATGTAAAGTCTGCGGACGGCACACGTCTGCCCGCCATTAGCACAGACTTTTCCACCGCGGAGGAAGCCTTTGAGAACTATCCCACCCTGCTATATGACGGCCCCTTTGCAGACGCGGTACTGCACAAAGAGCCGCAGCTGCTCAAGGGGCAGGACAAAATCAGCAAGGACGCTGCCGCCAAGATCGCTGCCAAGGCACTGGGGTGCAATGAGACCCATCTAAACCGATTGGAGGACGAAGCCGGGCGTATGCCTGCCTATGTGTTCACCAAAGGGCAACAAACGGTAAATGTGACCAAAAGCGGCGGGTATGTAAGTTCCATTCTCTTCGGCGGCAAAATCAGTACCAAGGCCATAGATGAAAAAGAAGCGATCAAGCAGGCAGCTGCCTATTTGAAGAAACTAGGCTACCAAGATATGCGCTCCACCTATTACGCCGCCGACAGCAATATCTGCACCGTCAATTTTGCCTACTGCCGAGACGGCATACTCTACTATACAGATCTAATCAAGGCTGTCTCTTATACACATCTCCGAGCCCACGAGACTA
>ENA-OZBC01000318-OZBC01000318.1-human-gut-metagenome-genome-assembly--contig:-NODE-318-length-21630-cov-6.938586_pt1 | contig 21630 bp, 17 predicted proteins | sample MGYA00243982_ERZ653526 | MGnify/ENA primary metagenome ERZ653526 (study PRJEB26926, sample SAMN06164948) | human gut metagenome | biome: ENVO:00009003; feature: ENVO:2100002; material: ENVO:00002003... | reverse complement strand
CGAGATTCGCCTTAGTCTCGTGGGCTCGGAGATGTGTATAAGAGACAGATTTTACCTAATCGTCAGATTCTTCTGCCCAATCAGCTAATCTTATTTGTAAAGTTCAACTAATCTTAACAGATGTTCATAACGAGCCTTTGCAGCTTCCTCAGATGCTTTGAACAGTTTTTCTGCTCTGTCTGGGAAGGAACGTGTTAATCTGCTGTAACGTGTCTCGTTATTTAAGAAATCCTGGTAAGATCCATCACCTGGCTTAGAAGTCAATGTGAATGGGTTCTTTCCTTCTGCTTTCAATGCTGGGTTGTATGAGAATAAGTTCCAGTAACCTGCTGCTACTGCTTTCTTCATCTCATCCTGGCAGTGGTTCATTCCACCCTTAACACCGTGTAACTCACATGGAGCATATCCGATGATAAGTGAAGGTCCGTTGTATGCTTCTGCTTCAGCAATTACCTTAACAGCATTTGCCATATTTGCACCAAGAGCGATCTGTGCTACATATACATAGCCGTAGCTCATAGCGATTTCTGCAAGGCTCTTCTTGCCAACTTCTTTACCAGAAGCAGCGAACTGACAAACCTCACCGATGTTAGAAGCTTTAGAAGCCTGTCCACCTGTATTAGAGTACATCTCTGTATCGAATACCATTACGTTTACGTTCTCACCGGAAGCAAGTACATGGTCTAATCCGCCGAAGCCGATATCGTAAGCCCATCCATCACCACCGAAGATCCATACAGACTTCTTAGCAAGGTAATTCTTCTTATCTAATGCATCCTTAGCATCCGGGCATCCTGCTGCTGCAGCTTTCTCTAACTCAGCAACTAACGCTTCTGTTGCAGGTGTATTAGCTTTTGTATCATTCTTAGTCTCTTCGAACTTGTCAAATGCAGCCTTTAATTCTGCGCTTGCTTTATCAGACTCAGCACATTTCTTAGCGCTTGCAATTGCCTGCTCACGAAGAACTTTCTGTCCGATTTCCATACCAAAACCATGCTCAGCGTTATCCTCGAATAAGGAGTTTGCCCAAGCCGGACCTTTCTTGGAATCTTTGTTTACTGTATATGGTGATGTTGCTGCAGGACCGCCCCAGATAGAAGAACATCCTGTTGCATTGGAAATATACATATGCTCACCAAATAACTGAGTAATCAAACGAGCGTAAGATGTCTCTGCACAACCTGCACAAGAGCCTGAGAACTCAAGCAATGGCTGATTGAACTGGGAACCTTTAACGGTATTGTCTGCCGGCATACCAGGTTTCTTTCCAACGTTTGCTACTAAGTAATCGAATACTGGCTGCTGATCTGCCTGTGATTCCTGAGGAACCATTTCGATTGCGCCTACTGGACATACCGTAATACATTCGCCACACCCCATACAGTCTAATGGGGATACGCTCATTGTATATTTGTACTCGCCAGCCTTTGGCTTTGTATCAGCAAGTTTTGTCTGCTCTGGAGCAGCTTTTACTTCTGCTTCGTCTAACATGAATGGACGAATGGTTGCATGTGAACATACGAATGCACACTGGTTACACTGAATACATTTCTCAGCATCCCATGTAGGAACGGTTACGGCTGTACCACGTTTCTCATATGCTGCTGCACCATGTTCGAACTGTCCATCCGGATTCTTTGCAAATGCAGATACCGGAAGGCTGTCTCCGTCCATCTTGGAGATTGGCTCCATTAAGTCTCTTACCATCTTAACAGTCTCAGGACGTCCGGTTAATTCCTTCGGAGTTGGATCTGCTTCTGGGTTAGACCAGGATGCTGGAACTTCAACCTTATGTACTGCGTCTACACCAGCGTCGATAGCTTTGTAGTTCATTTCTACGACAGCGTCACCCTTCTTACCGTAGGATTTCTTAGCTGCTGCTTTCATGAATTCTACTGCATCGTCGATAGGCATAACGTTTGCAAGTTTGAAGAATGCAGACTGTAAAATTGTGTTGGTACGTTTACCCATACCAATTTCAATTGCTTTGTCAATTGCATTGATTGTATATAACTGAATGTTGTTATCAGCAATGTATTTCTTTGCTTCAGCATTCAGATGATGAGCTAACTCTTCGTCTGACCACTGGCAGTTAATCATGAATACTCCGCCTGGTTTAACATCCTGGGCCATCTTGAATCCTTTGGTTACATAAGATGGGTTGTGGCATGCTACGAAGTCAGCCTGGTTGATGTAATATGGGCTCTTGATTGGCTTGTCACCGAATCTTAAGTGGGAAATTGTTACACCACCGGTCTTCTTAGAGTCATACTGGAAGTATGCCTGGATGTATTTATCTGTGTGGTCACCGATAATCTTAGTAGAGTTCTTGTTAGCACCTACAGTACCGTCTCCACCAAGACCCCAGAACTTACACTCTACAGTTCCTTCTGCAGATGTGATAGGTGCTGGCTTAACCTCTGGTAAGCTTAAGTTTGTAACGTCATCTACGATACCTACTGTAAATCTGCTCTTTGGAGCATCTTTTTCCAGTTCTTTGTAGATAGCGAATACAGATGAAGGAGGAGTATCCTTAGATCCTAATCCGTAACGGCCGCCGCATAATACAACGTCGTTTAATCCTGCTTCACGTAATGTTGTAGCTACGTCTAAGTATAATGGGTCTCCTAATGCTCCTGGCTCTTTTGTTCTGTCAAGAACAGCAACTTTCTTTGCAGTCTTTGGAAGAACTTTTAATAAGGAAGCCGATACCCAAGGACGATACAGACGAACTTTGATTAATCCGACTTTCTCTCCTGCTGCTGTTAAGTAGTCGATTACTTCTTCTGCTACGTCACAGATAGATCCCATTGCTACGATAACACGGTCTGCATCTGCTGCTCCATAGTAGTTGAATAAGTCATAATCTGTACCAAGTTTTTCATTGATTTTGCCCATGTATTTCTCAACGATAGCCGGTAACTCATTGTAAGCTGTATTACAAGCTTCACGATGCTGGAAGAAAACGTCTCCATTTTCATGAGAACCACGCATAGCTGGATGCTCTGGGTTTAATGCATGCTCACGGAATGCTTTTACAGCGTCCATGTTGCACATTTCTTTCAAATCTGCGTAATCCCATTTCTCGATTTTCTGAATCTCATGAGATGTACGGAATCCATCGAAGAAGTTGATGAATGGAACTTTTCCTTCAATTGTTGCAAGATGAGCAACTGGGCTTAAGTCCATAACTTCCTGTGGGTTTGTCTCACATAACATAGCAAAACCTGTCTGACGACAAGCATATACGTCACTGTGATCACCGAAAATATTTAAGGACTGGGTTGCAACGGTACGTGCTGACACATCAAATACACATGGAAGCTGCTCTCCAGCGATTTTGTACATATTAGGGATCATTAATAAAAGACCCTGGGATGCGGTAAATGTAGTGGTTAAAGCACCTGCTGCAAGAGAACCATGTACGGCACCTGCTGCTCCTGCCTCTGATTCCATTTCTACGACTTTAACCTGATTTCCAAAGATATTCTCCTGACCTGCTGCGGACCACTGGTCTACGGAGTCAGCCATTGGACTGGACGGGGTAATAGGATAAATAGCTGCAACGTCTGTGTATGCATAAGCTACATGAGCTGCTGCTGTATTACCGTCCATTGATTGTTTTGCTCTGGACATTATTTATTCCTCCTTATTTAAATATAAAACTTATGTCTTATCGACCTAAATCACATTTTAGCATTTTATTTGTCGATTATCAAGATTATGGACTGTACGAAATGAAGAACAATCACGAATTTCTTCTATAAGAAGTTTTAGTTGCTTTTCCACTGTTTTTCTAGTATGATACGAATTGGTGCATAAGCATGAAAGCACCGTAAATTCAAAGAGTCAGGAGATTTGATTATGATAAGTGCAAACAATGTAACTTTACGAATCGGGAAGAAAGCCTTGTTTGAAGATGTAAATATTAAATTCACGGAAGGCAACTGCTACGGTCTGATTGGTGCCAATGGTGCCGGTAAATCTACTTTCTTAAAGATTTTATCCGGACAATTAGACTCCACCAGCGGCGATGTGGTTATTACACCGGGACAACGTCTTTCCTTCCTGCAGCAGGACCACTTCAAATATGATGAGTACTCCGTTTTAGATACGGTTATCATGGGAAATAAACGTCTCTATGATATCATGAAGGAGAAGGATGCTATCTATGCAAAAGAGGATTTTTCCGATGAAGATGGTATCCGTGCCAGTGAACTGGAAGGCGAATTTGCTGAAATGGACGGCTGGAATGCAGAATCCGATGCTGCCATGTTATTAAATGGTCTTGGCATCCCGACAGAAGACCACTACACCACTATGCGTGACCTTCCGGGTGCTACCAAGGTTAAGGTGCTCTTAGCCCAGGCATTATTCGGTAATCCAGACATTCTGCTCTTAGACGAGCCGACCAACCACTTAGACTTAGATGCCATTGCATGGCTGGAAGAATTCTTAATTAACTTTAACAACACTGTAATCGTCGTATCCCACGACCGTTACTTCTTAAATAAGGTATGTACTCATATTGCCGATATCGATTATGGCAAGATTCAGTTATATGCCGGTAACTACGATTTCTGGTATGAGTCCAGCCAGCTTCTTGTTAAGCAGATGAAAGAAGCCAATAAAAAGAAGGAAGAAAAGATTAAAGAGTTACAGGAGTTAATTTCTCGTTTCTCTGCGAATGCTTCCAAATCCAAACAGGCAACTTCCAGAAAACGTGCCCTTGAAAAAATCGAGCTGGATGAAATCAAACCTTCCAGCCGTAAATATCCTTACATTGATTTCCGCCCACAGCGTGAAATCGGTAATGAGGTTCTTACCGTAGAGGGGCTAAGCAAAACTATCGATGGCGTAAAAGTATTAGACAATGTATCCTTTATCTTAGGACATGATGATAAAGTAGCTTTTGTCGGAAGCAACGAGCTTGCCAAGACTACCCTCTTTAAGATTCTTGCCGGTGAAATGGAGCCGGACGAAGGAACTTACAAATGGGGTGTTACGACTTCCCAGTCCTATTTTCCGAAGGACAATACCGAAATCTTTGATACTGACCTTGTTATCACAGACTGGCTGACCCAGTATTCCGAGATCAAAGATGCTACTTATGTACGTGGTTTCTTAGGAAGAATGCTTTTCGCCGGTGAAGACGGCATGAAGAAAATGAGAGTCCTTTCCGGAGGAGAAAAAGTGCGTGTACTGCTCTCCCGTATGATGATTCAGGCTTCCAATGTCTTAATCTTAGATGAGCCTACCGACCACTTAGACATGGAGTCCATTACCGCATTAAACAACGGTCTGATTAAATTTCCGGGTGTTGTACTCTTCGCTTCCCGTGACCACCAGTTCACACAGACCACTGCCAACCGCATTATGGAGCTTCTTCCAAATGGCGGACTCATTGATAAGATTACCACTTACGATGAATACTTAGAAAGTGATGAAATGGCAAGAAAACGTCAGGTTTACTCCATGAGTGAAGAAGACGAGAATGATAACTAAAAATAGCTTTTAAGATAGAAAGCAGGTGTTCCAATCGGAACACCTGCTTTTTTGCTTTACCGAAAATTGCTTTCCTGTAACACACGTTTCTTGCTATTTGCATATATTATTTATACCTGACATTTACACCGTCATTATGCGAATCATAATTATTAACCGGTCACTTAGGTTGTCGTATTATAAATCTCTCCGGTATTATAATTGTAGGTATATGTACCTGTATTACCATATGTATTGCCCTTGGATGCTTCCCGTTCTGCATAATAATCTGCTAAAGATGCTTTTGCAGATACCTGATATCCATAGGAACCATTTCCATTGAACAAAGATTTTACCAAAGACATATCTGCCTTCTTAAAGGTATCCTCATCAATACTGAGTTTGTTATCTGTACCAACGGTAATTCCAACCTTAGAAAGTAACTTTTCATTGGAATCTGTAGTCCGAACCATGGAAGAAACTGCATTGAGAATTCCATTAGTATTGGAATCTTCTGATTTCTTCAGCAGGTTATTGTAGCTGTCTACGAAAGCACTTACTTTCTTATAAATTGCGTCTTTATCATAATCTGTTGTGGTATTACCCTTTGCATCGGTTGTTGTTACTTTGTTAAATACAGACTTCTTGGTCTTATCCAGTAAAGCATCGGATGCACCCTTCAACTCTTCCGCAGCATCTTCAATTTTTGCTAATGTCTTAGTATCATCCTTTGCAGTAGACGTTGAAGTCTTCTTGTTTGTCTCTACAATCTTGCTGGCAGAATCATTTCCACCATAATATGCCTTCATCAGTTTAAAATAGGAACCGGTACGAATTGCAGAATAATCAACAATATTAATCCCTAACAAACCGCTGTTTGAAGTTCTGTTTCCATTTGATAATCCGGAAAACAATGTGTGAATTGAATTCGAATCATAATTTGAAATGCCTATCATATAATCACTCCTTTGATATCTGATGTGTAACATCCTTGTCCCACGTCTGCCTATTGTTAATGCTATTATAGCATTTTAGGCACAGGATTGCAATATTGTGTAAAATTCACAACTTTTTATGTGATTTTTTTCATCTATTGTAACTTTTCACAAAGTTTTTATGGTTTGTTCATAGTTTTGTCATATTTATAGCATACTATAGAACCATCAAAAGAAACTCATGTTTTTAGATATATTTTTTCATAATAGCCTCGGCATCCGAAAGATGTCGGGGCACTCCTCATTTTAGGAATAATTTTTTATGTTGGCTGGATACCAATATATTTGATAACATAAATTACAGGATTTAACAGGTTTCTATGTCAGGCATAAAATACCGCAGTTCTAGAACACATATTTTTCTTTTTACAATATAAAGTGTCTTTCCAATGTTTGACAAACTATCAGCACGGTTCGTCAAAAGGACGGATGTTTGACAAAATTTATTAGGGGCACTTAGAATTTCGTATAGCAACCGGCAACGCCGGCACAGGATGTGCCGGCGAGGTGCAATCTGAACATGGATGTGAATTTGCACCGGTTGCCGGGCAAAACACAATATGTTTCGAAATTCTTAGTGCCCCTTATAAACTTTTATGTAACATCCGTCTTTGACGGACAGTGCTGATAGTCAGTCAAAGCAACGGAAAGACATTTTGTAATCAAGAAAAAATATGTGCTAAGAACTGCAGATATTCCATGCCAATTAACATAGAAATCTGTTAAATCCTGCAATTCTTTGTTATTCAACATTAAAATCCATCCTACAAATTCTCAATCTGCCAGTCTATCGGTGCTACTCCATGCTCTTCTAAAAATGCATTCGCCTGTGAGAAATGTTTGCATCCGAAGAAACCACGGTATGCCGAAAGCGGGCTTGGATGAGGTGCTTTTAATATCAGATGCTTCGGATTGGTAAGCATTGGAATTTTGCTCTGTGCCGGTCTGCCCCACAGCATATAGACAACTGGTCGATCCTGGGCATTGACCGCCTGGATAATGGCATCCGTAAAATGCTCCCATCCTTTGCCCTGATGGGAGTTCGCCTGATGTGCACGGACGGTCAGAACCGTGTTCAATAATAATACACCCTGCTTTGCCCATTTTTCCAGATAACCATTGTCAGGGATATAGCAGCCAAGGTCATCCTGTAGTTCTTTATAGATGTTCTGTAAAGATGGTGGAATCTCTTTCTGATCCGGCAGTACGGAAAAACTAAGACCATGTGCCTGATGTTCATTATGGTATGGATCCTGTCCCAAAATCAGCACCTTTACTTCTGAAAGCGGTGTCAAGTGCAAGGCATTAAAGATATCATCTGCCGGTGGATATACCACATGGGTGCTGTATTCTTTTTTTACAAAATCATATAAATCTCTGTAATATGGCTTTTTAAACTCGGCAGATACACTGTCCAGCCAGTCATTGGTAATCATTGCCATAGTTTTATCTCCTTACTGATACCCCGCGACCTGCAAGATAATTCTTAAGGTCCATAATTTCAAGTTCTTTATAATGGAATAATGATGCTGCCAGTGCTGCATCTGCTTTACCTTCTGTCAAAGCTTCATAGAAATGCTCTTTCGTTCCGGCTCCACCGGAAGCAATGACCGGAATAGATACATTTTCTGCAATCTGTCTGGTCAGTTCCAAATCGTAACCGGCTTTCGTGCCATCACAGTCCATACTGGTCAAAAGAATTTCTCCGGCTCCAAGCTTCTCGACTTTCATTGCCCATTCTACCGCATCAATACCTACATCAATTCTTCCGCCATTTTTATAAATGTTCCAGCCGCTGCCATCTTCTCTTCTTCTCGCATCAATAGCAACAACCACACACTGACTTCCGAATTTGTCTGCCGCATCACTGATTAACTGTGGTGTATTAATTGCAGAAGAATTAATGGAAATCTTGTCCGCACCTTCCCTAAGCAGCACTTTAAAATCTTCTACACAGCGGATTCCTCCGCCTACGGTAAATGGAATAAATACATTTTCCGCTACACGTCTTACCATATCTACTACTGTATTACGGTTATCCGAAGATGCTGTAATATCTAGAAATACCACTTCATCTGCTCCGGCTTTATCATATGCTGCCGCAATTTCCACTGGGTCACCGGCATCTCTTAAATTCACAAAGTTCACACCTTTTACAACTCTTCCATCATTGACATCCAGACATGGAATAATTCTCTTGGTAAACATTATTTCACACCTCCCTGTAATGACGCAAAGTTCTTAAGTATCTTCAGTCCAACGGAGCTGCTCTTCTCCGGGTGGAACTGGCAGGCAAAGATGTTGTCCTGCTCCACAGATGCATGAATAGTGACTCCATATTCCGTAGTTGCTTTTACAATTTCTTCATGCTTTGCCTGTAAATAATAAGAATGCACGAAATATACATAGGCATCCATCGGCACATTCTGAAACAGTCTTCCATTATTCTGTAAATGCAGGGAATTCCAACCGATATGCGGAATTTTCAGCCCATAAGTATCCGGGATTCGCACAATTTTTCCCTCTAAAAGCCCAAGTCCCTCTACTCCTTCTGACTCTTCGCTTCCTTCAAACATTAACTGAAGTCCGAGGCAGATTCCAAGGAATGGCACTTTTCTTTCACAGACTTCATGGATGACCTTGTCCAGTTCATAGCGTTTCAGATTATCCATTGCCACACCAAAAGAACCAACGCCCGGTAAAATCACCTTATCTGCCTGTTCAATGGTATGAAAATCTCTTGTAATTACGCTTTCCTCACCCAGATATGCTAATGCTTTTTCCACACTCTTTAAGTTTCCTGCATCATAGTCAATAATTGCTATCATAATGTTCTCCTATTCCAGTCCTGCTGCTGCAAGTATCCCCTGAATTGCCTTTGTATAATCTGTTCTCTTTGTCATCGCATGCAATTCTGCTGCCTTTTCCTCCGATACACCAAAATGGTCTGATAACTGCTGCAAAATCTGATTCTTCAGTCCTGCCATTTCGTCTGTTATCTCATATTCCTGAGCCAGGTCTGCGCCATCTACGCATCTGCCATATCCACGAATCAGTGCGTCTAAAGCCATCTCGTTTTCATTGATTCCGCTTAAGCTCTCATAAGACTGATATTCTCTCTGTATGGAAGCCAGCACCTGTGCCTTCTTATAGAAATTCTCGTCTTTTCCCTTTACAGAAGAACCAGCTATGGTCTGGAATGCTGTTACATAGGAGCCGCTTGCAAAATCATCCTTTGCCTGCTGCATGTCCTGTCCATACTGCAAATTGGAGCTTCCCAGCAAAATCAAAATAAGAATGGAAAGTGCCATAATAAAAATCAGAATAACCGGCTTCTTTGGAAGAGGCGGCGTACGGTCTATTTCTTTTGGAGGCTTCTCTTTCTTTACCTTTGGTGCCTTCTCCTTCTTCGCCTTTTCCTTCTTTTCTTTTTTCTCTTTCTTGCCCTTCTTACCGGCTCCCTCGTCTGCATCCATCTCTTTTAAGATTTCTCTATTTTCGAATGAAATGCTGCCAAGGCTGTCATCTTCTGCAATCTTTGTATCATCCTCTTCTTCATCCGGTCCAAATAAAGCGGACATAATTTTACTGAAGAATCCCTGTTTTTTTCTCTTTTCCTTTGCTTCCTTTAAATCCTTTAATTCTTCGATACTTCCAAGGCGTTCAAATTCATCCTGGACCTCACTGTCCTCATCTTCTGAATGCTCTAATTCTTCTCCATTTTCATCTGCTTTCAGCAAATCGCCGATATCGGATAAGTCAGCATCTCCGGATAACATATCCATAAGATTAATGGCATCATCATCTTCTGAAAGAAGCGGTTCCTCTTCCTCAGATTCTGTCTTTGATGCTTCCGGTATCTCCGCCGCCGAATCTTCATCCAGCGTATCAAAGAAGCCCAGCGTCTCTTCTTCCCCGGAAGCATCATCTTCCGGTGTTTTCGACGTATCCGGGTGTTCTTCCTCTCCGGAATCTCCAACCTTCTTCCGGACCGCATCCATGATATCATTCACATCTTCCATCATATCTGATGCTGCAGACCCATCTGTTGCCATATCTGTGGTTCCTGATGAGATTGACTCCGAAGCTTTCCCGACATCGGATGTCTTGTCTTCATTGACATCAATATCTGCCTGATTTGATGCCTCTTCGTCTAATTCCATTTCGAATTCCTGCAGGAAATCATCTGCTGCTCCTGTTGCCAGCTCCTGTTCAAATTCACGCTGGAATCCTGTGCCGGAGTAGTCCTCGTGCTTCTTTTCCACCGGCTTTTTCTCCCGTTCTCTTGGCTTTGCAGCTTCTTCATTCATTGATTGAATCAGATTCTCGATATCCTTCTTATTATTTCTTCTGTTAGCATCTGAAACTGAATTCAGCAAATCGTCCAGATAATCTTCACTCTTACTCAAATTTATACCTCCATGTATCCAAGTTGCCTGTATATCTGCTTACAGGGTCTGCCACAACATCTCCCAGCAGATGCCGGACAGCGTAAAGGAAAGGGATGTGATGTAACATCACACCCCTTTGTCTGCGTTCTTTCCTTACTTTCCAGTCTGGTCAATCAGTCTGTCGATAGCCTGTACCAGACTTCCAATCTCCGGTTTAGTCAATTGGGCGTCTGCTCCGAGTGATTCACCTTTTCTTCTCATTTCATCATTTACCAGGGAAGAGAAAATGATTACCGGAATATCATGCATGTTATCGTTCTCTTTTACCAGTTTTGTTAACCGGTGTCCGTCCATCAATGGCATCTCGATATCTGTAATAATACAATGTACTTTATCTTTTACATTGCCGGCTTTCTCATAAGCACAAAGCTTGTCCCATGCTTCCTGTCCGTTCATATTGACATTCAGGTTGGTATAACCAGCTTTCTTCAGACAATCTGTAATCAATTTACTTAATAATGGGGAATCCTCTACGATCATAATCGGGGAATCATTACGGTTACGATTTTCCAGTTGCTCTACATCAGATACCTTAAGTCCTGTTTCCGGGCTGATATCAGAAATAATTTTTTCAAAGTCAAGAATAACAATCAACTGTCCATCCAGTTTAATGACTCCGGTTGATACACCCTTGTCCTGAACATTAATTGTTGCATCCGGTTTGATAATCTCTGACCAGGAGACACGATGAATTCCAATAACCTGATCTACATGGAATGCAATATTTAATTTATTAAAGTTTGTGATAATAAACAAACCTTTTCCTTCTTCATCCTGCATACCAAGGCATCTTCTCAGGCTGATTACCGTCAGCATGGTATCTCGTGGCATAAAGATTCCTTCCACACTCGGATGTGCATTTGGTACCGGGGTTACCGGCTGATAGGATAAAATCTCACGAATCTTCGCTACGTTAATTCCGTAATGATTATCCCCTAAAGTAAACTCCAGCACTTCCAGTTCGTTCGTACCATTTTCTAACAGAATATTTGTCTCCATTTATGTTTTCCTCCCAAGGTCATTTCTTAGAATATTTCTATTTCAAATTATAACATAATATCACATAAAAATGCACCGTTTTTTTACAATTCTCTAGATATTTTTACCATTTTATAGATTACAGGTCTTATGTACCGTGTTTTCGACTACTTCCAGAGAGATTTTACTCAAATCTTCCGGTGTACTTTCCGGCACCTCAAAGAGTAAAACCGTATCTGTACCACTTCCTGCTTCAATAGTTCCCTGATATGTTCCAAAGTCATTTAACAGAATTGTGACCTGTGCAACAGCTTCCACGCTGTCATTTAACGTCACGCGGAATGACACCTTGCGGCTTAACATATCACAAGCTACTGCTTCCGTTCCAGCATTCTCTAAATGAAAATGTAAAACCAGGTATTTATTTCCGGCAGCCGGCTCTACCATATAGGATGAATTCTGCTGATAAACTGTTGCAAATTCCGCACCGGTGTACTGCGCATCAATGCCCGGTATTGCTACTGCATCGTTTAAGGACACACTGTTGTCCGATGCCTCATTCTCCGGAGTTCCTGTTGCATCTCCACCTTCTGATGGCATCTGCTCAGTGGAATCCGGCTGTTCCACAGCCTCGGTATCTGCAGTCTCTGTTGTCTCTTCACTCTTCGATAGTCTTACAATTCCATCCTGCTGCTTTATATTATACTTTGATACTACATGTGCTGCATAATCTACAATTGTCTGTTCTTCCTGCTCCGTTAATTCAATCGGCTGCTCTCCGCATCCACCTAATAATAACGCAGCCAACAGCACACATGCCGTTGTTTTTATCTTTCTGTCCCTCATAGGCACTCCTTAACTTATCAATCTATTCCTATGTTAGCATTTTTCCGGCTTTCAGGCAATAGTTATTTCACATTCTTCCTCGTTATCATCGCGATTGCTGGTGTCTAATTCTATCCAGAATTCCACACCATCCTCATGGTTAATGACTCCGCACTGCTGATGCATGGAATCCATAATTGCTTTTACAATGGACAGACCAATTCCGCTGCCTCCATAAGCTCTGGTTCTTGCTTTATCTACCTTATAGAATTTAATCCAGATATTATCAATGTCTTCTTCCGGAATCGGCTTTCCGGTATTAAACACGCTGACTCTTACTACATCCTGCTTACATTTATAAGAAATTTTAATCCGGTTTTCACCTTCCAAATGGTTGATTGCATTGCTCAGATAATTGGTTATAACTTCTTCTATCTTAAATTCATCCGCCCATACAAAAAGCGGCTGCTCGTCAAATTCCAGAATAGCTCCCTTCTGTTCTAAGATAATGGCATTACTGGCAGTTACTCCACGTATCAGTTCGGTGATATCAAACCGTTCCATCACAATAGCATCATTCCCAAATTCCAGCTGATTCAAAGTAAGAAGTTTCTTTACCATGCGGTTCATCTTCTCTGCTTCATCTGTAATGACCTCACAATAGAAATTTCTGCTCTCCGGATCGTCCTGCACACATTCCTGTAAGCCTTCTGCATAACCCTGAATCAGTGCCAGCGGTGTCTTTAACTCATGTGAAACATTTGACAGGAAATCTTTTCTCATCTCGTCAATCTGTTCCTTCTTTTCGATATCTATCTTCAATTCATTATTGGCACTCTTTAATTCCGATATGGTCCGCTCTAAGATTTCCGATAGCTGGTTCATATGCTCGCCCAACTGTTCAATCTCATTATCTCCCTTGACCTCATACTTCGCATCAAAGTCGAATTCTGCCATTTTCTTGGATATATCTGTAAGCCGCAGAATTGGGTTAGTAATACGGCGGGTAACAAAAAAAATGATAATACCACTCACTATTACCGCAACAACTCCTACATCCATCAGCAGACGATTAGACACCTGCGCACTTTCCTTGATACTTTCCAATGGAGTTCTCGCCAGCAAAAGATTACCATCTGCCAGAGTTCCCCAGAGAATCAGATAATCCGATTCCAGTCTGGTATCCTCTTTTTCTCCCATGACATAATTGTCGGTTGCTTTCAGTACTTTCATATTAAGATGCATATCATCATTCTGCACACTTGCCATGATAATTTCCATAAACTGCATCCTGAGATTTTCCACACCATTGGTAGAAGAACGCACTACTGTACCATCGGATGTAATAATTAAAATCGTCAGGTTACCATTGGAACAGATTTTTTCAAAATCTATATCATAATCTGATGTATTTAAGATTCCCTGTTCACTGGCCGCATTAATCTGCTGAAACCCATTTTCCAGCACTTCCTGTTTATAGCGGGTATAATAGCCTTCCAGCAGGGTAACATTAAGAAGCCAGCACAGTAATACCGTGCCGGCCACTAATCCAACGATAGTCAATGTAATCTGCGTTGTAATGGAATGCTGTTTTTTCTTATTCTTTGCCATATATCTTCCACCTTATCACATTCTATTGCGATGCATCAATGTCCAGCTTATAGCCCATACCCCAGATTGTCTTGATATAATCCCCTTTTTCGCCCATCTTGCTGCGCAGCTTTTTCACATGGGTATCGATGGTTCTGGCATCACCGAAATAATCATAATTCCATACATGATTCAGAATTTTCTCACGGGATAAAGCAATTCCCTTATTCTCCATGAAATATGCCAGAAGCTCAAATTCTTTATAGCTCAAATCAATATTTTTGCCGTCAATTGTTACCATGTGGGCAGCCTTGTCCATTACAATGCCACCTACTTCCAGCACATCATCTTCCGTATAATTGCCGGTTCTCCGCAAAATTGCCTCTACCCTTGCCACCAGGATCTTCGGGCTGAATGGTTTACTGATATATTCATCCACACCAAGTTCAAATCCCAAAAGCTCATCACTTTCTTCACTCTTGGCTGTCAGCATGATAATCGGTGTCTTGGAACTTTCCCTGATTTCCCGGCATACATCCCAGCCGTTCATCTTCGGCATCATAACATCCAGAATAATCAATGCAATATCTTTATTTTTATAAAATACGTCTAAGGCTTCTTCTCCGTCTCCTGCCTCTAACACTTCAAAGTTCTGTTTTACCAGGAAATCCCTCACCAGCTTACGCATACGGCTTTCATCGTCTACCACCAGAATTTTACGTTTTTCCATATTTGCTTCCCTCTTCTTTTTTCTATAGTTTAACGGATAAATATGTCAAATTTGTGTTCTTCTGCGATTTAATTCTGTTTTTCCAAAGCATCCAGTGCCGCTTCTCTTTCATCCAGTTCCTGTTCCCACTCTTCATATTTATTAATGATTTTCGTCTCATAATTTAAGATTGTGGTACTGCCACTGGTAAGGCTGATGGCAAACATGGCAATAACAATGATAATCAGCACAATATTCACAGAAAGTAAGATGCGGCAGCGCTTCTGTAATTTCGTTTCCTGTTGTTCCTCTGAATTTTTATCAGCATTTTCGTTTGGGTGCTCACCAGATTTTTCTTTGCCAGCTACATGGTCAAGGTCTAAGCCCATATCTTTCACCGGAATACCTGGTATTTCGGATGCATCCACCCCGGGCAGCCCTTTCAGATAATCCTGCAATTCTTTTAGATAGGCATATCCTATCGGTGTATGGAACAATTCCTGAGCCATGATTCTCTGGTAGATTTCCTGTACCATCTGTGGATTATCCATATTCATATTATCATGTATGTACTGGATTCCTTCCACTTCCTTTTTTGCCAATTTTGCCTGATCTTCATTTTCAAATACGAATCCACTTACTTCCCAGACTTTGCCATCTAATTCTTTTTGTTCCATATTTCCTCCTGCAATTTACAATCCCAGAAAAGTCTTTTTATAAAATGGTGCAACCTCACCAATCAGCTCCATTGCCTTTTCGTCTGCTTCATGCATATCAAGACGCATATAGCCAAGGGACGGCTTTACAGCTTCAGCAATTCCTTCAAAGACGCTCTTTCTCTCACCCTTAAACTCTACAACCAGCAAATAACTAATGTCATCCTTACGTTCAATCTTCGTTACCAGATATGCTTTCTTGATATTCTTCTGTTTCTTCATATATTCACTGAGTATCTGTTTCAGTTCATCCGCCTCCGCAATTGGCTCACCAACAAACACACCCGTTTTCTTTTCAACAAGATTGCCAGATGCCATCTCAGCTTCCTGCCTCTTATAGCGTTTGAAATAACCTATAATAATTTTCTTCCGGTTCTCTTCTACCCGAAGTTCCATACTGCCCGGATTGATTACAAAATCTCGCTCTCCTGCAATCTTCATCAGCTGATCAAAACTGACTTTCTGTCCCTTCCATTCCTTTACATTATAAATCTTCTGGAAACTCTGCCAGTCTGTATACACCGGCATCCACTGTGCTCCATTGCTATCCTGTAACAATGCAAACTGAAGGGCTGTTCCCTTTTTTCCGTCTGCATCCTTTTCTTCCTTCGGGTCCTCTACCACTTTTACCGGACATAAGAATTCCCCGCGGACTACCTCTTTTAACATACGGTCACATAAGAACTGCTCCGCACGTTTCCACTGTTCATCTTTCTTTTCTTCAAATAAAATCTGTCTGTGTCTTGCCATTGCAAGAATCAGAGCCGGATTTACAACCGGAATCTGTGCTTTGGAAAGCTCGGAAAAATCCGGTGGTGGAAGCAAGTCATCTCTTTTTAATCTGCAGGAATAGCTTCCCACATCCAGTATCAGATCTTCCATACCCCACCAGTGGAGGTTTGCCCAGAAGAACATCTGCTTGTCTCCTCTGATTCCTTTTAATTCCAGTTCTACATTCTGCTCTTTATAATGTTCTATTGCCTTTTGGGCAAATTCTTTCGTTGAAAAGATTAATACACTTCCGTCCCCCATAACACGCGGGTAACCGGTATGCTTGTCCCATGCGCAGTAAAGCTCTTTGCATCCCTTTATTTTATCTGCCAGAATCCTGTTAAACACTTCTATCTTCTTTAAAAAGTTATCTGCCACAAAGGTTTTCTTCTTATGATGTACTTCTGCAGAACGAATCAGAAATTCCAGCTCCTCTAAAGTAAGCTTTGCAAGCTCCTGTTCATCCGGCATTTCATAATTCAAAAGATGGGTCTCTAATAATTCTTCTTTACGCTCTTTACTAATTTCCATGTTCTTCTCCTATATCTTTCCTTAAAACAATCACGTTATTTCTATTTTAATATAAAAATGCTATAAAGTAAAATAGAATCCTTCCGGATTCTACTTTATCTTTCACGCAGTTTACATCAGTTCTTCAATGACTCCTGTTTCATTGTATTTTCTGCAGTCAATGACACGCTGATTGGAAGAACCTTTGAATTTTAATGTAATATCATATAGCTCTGCCACATAAGGGCCATCCACCAGCACATCGATTAAGGATAATAATTCTTTCGTATCCTCGGTATATCTTCTTCCCTCCGGTACCAAATCCTTATCCAGTACATATCCGGTATATGCCCATATGTCTTTTTCCGGATGTTCCGTCCGCACCCGCTTGATAAATGGAAGCAGTGCATGCTGGTTTTCCGGTTCAAAAGGGTCTCCTCCCAAAAGAGTCAGTCCCTTGATATAGGGAGATTCCAAAGATGCAAGAATTTCATCTTCTACTTCTTTTGTAAATTCCTCTCCATTTTTAAAGTCCCATGTTTCCGGCTGAAAACACTCTTTACAGTGGTTCCGGCAGCCGGATACAAACAGCACCGTTCTTACACCGGTGCCGTTCGCAATATCATTATATTTAATCGCTGAATAATGCATTTTCTTTTCACTTTCTTTTTATAAGTGAAGTACACGCTCCTTGATTTCCTGGGTTCTTCCCTGATTCCAGAACTGGGAACCAATATAACCACAGGTACGTCTTGCCACGTTCATCTTATCCTGGTCACGGTTGTGGCAATGCGGGCACTCCCATACTAATTTTCCATCATCATCTTTTACAATCTGAATCTCACCATCATAGCCACATACCTGGCAGTAATCGCTCTTGGTATTTAACTCTGCATACATGATATTCTCATAGATGAATTTCATTACAGATAAAACAGCATCCAGATTATCCTGCATGTTCGGAACTTCCACATAGCTGATTGCTCCACCCGGTGAAAGTGCCTGGAACTGGGATTCGAATTTCAGTTTGGTAAATGCATCGATATTTTCGGTTACATGCACATGATAGCTGTTGGTAATGTAATTCTTATCAGTAACACCCGGAATAACTCCGAAACGTTTCTGTAAACATTTTGCAAATTTATAGGTGGTAGACTCAAGCGGTGTTCCATATACGGAGAAATCAATATTTTCTTTCTCTTTCCACTCCTTGCAGGCATCATTTAACCGCTGCATTACCTTTAAGGCAAATGGTGTTGCTGCCGGGTCGGTATGTGGTTTTCCAGTCATATATCTGGTACATTCGCAAAGTCCTGCATAACCCAGTGAAATAGTAGAATATCCACCATATAAAAGCTTGTCTATGGTCTCGCCTTTTTTCAAACGGGCAAGTGCTCCGTACTGCCAGAGAATCGGTGCCACATCAGAAGGTGTTCCCTTCAGGCGGTTATGACGCGCCATCAATGCACGGTAGCAAAGGTCCAAACGCTCATCAAATAGCTTCCAGAATTTTTCAAAATCTCCGCCGGAAGAGCATGCCAAATCTACCAGATTCAAGGTTACCACGCCTTGATTGAAACGACCGTAGAACTTTGGCTTGCCATCTTCATCATGATATACGGTAAGGAAGGAACGGCAGCCCATACAGGTATAGCAGTTGCCATCTTTTAATTCCTTCATTTTCTTCTCGGAAATATAATCCGGAACCATACGCTTTGCAGTACATTTTGCTGCTTTCTTGGTCAGATAATAGTATTCCGAATCCTCATGGATATTATCCTCTTCCAATACATAAATCAACTTTGGAAATGCCGGTGTAATCCATACGCCATCCTCATTCTTAACACCCTGATAACGCTGGTCTAGCACTTCCTCTATAATCATGGCAAGGTCTTTTTTCTCCTGCTCATTCTTTGCTTCGTTCAGATACATGAACACGGTTACGAATGGGGACTGTCCGTTGGTAGTCATCAGGGTTACTACCTGATACTGGATAACCTGTACGCCCCGCTCGATTTCCGCATGAAGTCTTCTTTCCACAATGCTGTTAATCTTCTCTTCGCTCAGCTCCACATCGCTCTCTTTTAATGTCTGCACCAGCTCTGCATGAATTTTCTCGCGGCTGATCTGGACAAATGGTACTAAATGTGCCAGTGAAATACTCTGTCCGCCATACTGGGAGCTTGCCACCTGAGCAATAATCTGGGTTGCAATATTACATGCTGTAGAAAAAGAATGTGGCTTGTCAATTCTGGTTCCGCTGATAACGGTTCCGTTCTGTAACATATCCTCTAAATTTACCAGATCACAGTTATGCATATGCTGTGCAAAATAATCTGCATCATGGAAATGGATAATTCCCTGTTCATGTGCCTCTACAATATCCTCCGGGAGAAGGAATCTTCTGGTAATATCCTTACTCACCTCACCAGCCATATAGTCACGCTGCACGCTGTTTACGGTTGAATCCTTATTGGAATTCTCCTGTTTTACTTCTTCATTATTACATTCAATCAGACTTAAAATCTGTTCATCCGTAGAGTTGGATTTACGTACCAGGGCACGTTTATAGCGGTAAGTAATGTATTTCCGGGCAACAGAAAAAGCCCTCTTGTCCATTAACTGATCCTCCACTAAGTCCTGAATATCTTCTACATTCAGGGCATGGTTGGCATCCTTACAGGAATCCTCTATATATTGTGCAATCGCCTTAATCTGGTCTGCAGTCAATCGTTCCGCTTCCACCACCTCATGGTTCGCTTTATTAATTGCAATAATAATTTTTGAAATGTCAAAAACAGCCTCTGCGCCGCTTCTTTTAATGATTTTCATTGAAATCCTCTCCCATAAAAAAATAGTCTATTCGCATAAAATCGGCACAAAACTGTACTAGATTTTGTGTCGAATCTCTTCAACGCATATACAGTATACCATATCTTGTGTTTTACGCAAGGGGAATATACAAGATTCGTGAATTTTTTTCAGAAAAATTTTTTTAGAATTTAACGCTTTTTTCATAATCTGGACAATTATTTTTCACAAAATCCGGGTATACTACAAATATCAATAGAGAACAGGTTCATCCCCCAATGTCTTGTCTCTCTATTTGATAAAACTTTTTTCATAAATTTTCATAACTCCCCTTTGTACCCCCGCAGTGCTGTGGGGGTATTACCTTTGTAAAACCATTTTTCAGACTGTAAAAACCCCGTCTCAAATATCAATGCGATATCGAAACGGGGCTTACTTCATTTTTAATCTATTTTTTAGAAATCTACTTCTGTGTCATAGTAACAGCATTTCAGCAGTTTTTCCATTTCTTCCTGACTTGGCTGTCTTGGGTTGGAGCCGGTGCAGGCATCCAAAATTGCATTGGCTGCAATCTCAGGCAGTCTCTCTAAGAATACTTCTTCCGGTACAAAGCCCTGCTCAGCCGGATAGCTGTCCGGTCCGTAGTTCTTAATACAGTGCGGAATATTCAAGTCATCATTCATCTTACACAGGTACTGGATTAAAAGTGCGACTTTCTCGTCCAGTGTCTCTCCGCCAAGCTTCATAAAATCTGCAATCACGCCATAACGTTTCTTTGCAGTCTCATCCTTTGCATTAAATGCAATAACCTTCGGCAGATACATGGCATTAGCTGCGCCATGAATAATATGTGCACCGTAGTCGGCAAATGCGGCACCGGTCTTATGTGCCATAGAATGTACGATTCCAAGCAGTGCATTGGAAAATGCCATTCCAGCCAGACACTGGGCATTGTGCATGGCATCACGTTTTGCCATATCTCCGTTATAGGAATCAATCAGATCATGCTGAATCATCTCAATGGCATGGAGTGCCAGCGGGTCTGTAAAATCACTGTTTGCAGTTGAAACATACGCTTCGATTGCATGTGTCATCGCATCCATTCCGGTGTGGGCTACCAGTTTCTGCGGCATGGTCTCTGCCAGTTCCGGGTCAACGATTGCTACGTCCGGTGTAATCTCAAAATCCGCAATCGGATATTTGATTCCCTTCTCATAATCCGTAATAATAGAAAATGCAGTTACTTCTGTTGCTGTTCCCGAGGTAGAAGAAATTGCACAGAAATGTGCTTTCTTTCTTAATTTCGGAATTCCAAATACCTTACACATGTCTTCAAAGGTAATATCCGGATATTCATATTTAATCCACATTGCTTTCGCAGCATCAATTGGAGAACCACCACCGATTGCTACAATCCAATCCGGCTGAAACTTCTCCATAGCGGCAGCACCCTTCATCACGGTCTCAACAGATGGATCCGGTTCAATTCCTTCAAACAATTCCACTTCCATACCTGCTTCTTTCAGATATGCCTCTGCTTTATCCAGGAAACCAAACCGTTTCATGGAGCCTCCACCAACACAGATCATTGCGCGCCTTCCTTCGAAGTTCTTCAGTGCCTCCAATGCACCTTTGCCGTGGTATAAATCTCTTGGTAATGTAAATCTCTGCATTCGTAATACCTCCTTGATAATCATTGTATGTTTACTGATATATTTTTATCATAACACAATAATATACAAACTGTCTCTTATACACATCTCCGAGCCCACGAGACTAAGGCGAATCTC
>ENA-OZBC01000317-OZBC01000317.1-human-gut-metagenome-genome-assembly--contig:-NODE-317-length-21634-cov-6.602391_pt1 | contig 21634 bp, 16 predicted proteins | sample MGYA00243982_ERZ653526 | MGnify/ENA primary metagenome ERZ653526 (study PRJEB26926, sample SAMN06164948) | human gut metagenome | biome: ENVO:00009003; feature: ENVO:2100002; material: ENVO:00002003... | reverse complement strand
GGAATCGGACCCGTGACCTCCGCACTACCAATGCGACGCTCTACCGACTGAGCCATGCCAGCAATTCTGTCGGAACTAATCCCGACTTGTAATACTATACTATAGAGAGCTATGATTGTCAATACTTTTCTACAGCATAATGTCAGATTTTTCTTTGCTATGCTCAATCTTCATATTTAACTTCCGGAACGGAATTGCAATTACAAGTCCAATCAGAAGTGAGATTATAATATAGATGCCCAAGATGCCGAGGCATTTCCAATAAGTCATTCCATACATACCACCGATGGTCTCCCGGAGTGCATCCATTCCATAAGGGAATGGGAAGAAACGGTAAATCCGCTGATAGATTGCCGGCAGTACTTCAATTGGGAAGGAACCGCCTGCTCCTGCTACCTGGATAACCATAATGACTACCGCCAAAGCCTCTCCGACATTTTCAAAGGCTACCGTTAATGCGTACATAAATAAGGTAAATACAAAGCTGCAGCATGCGCAGGCAAGCCAGAATAAGAATGGGTTATGGCATTGTATCTTAATATAAAACAAATCTCCCAGTGCAGTAATCAATGCCTGCACCTGTCCAATCAGGAAGAATGTAATATATCTTCCAAAGAATTTCTGGTAAGGTTTTGCATTCGGTATTTTCTCATCCGGAAGTACCTTTACATGAATGATTGCCACCAGAATCAACGCACCTACCCACAATGCCAGTACCGTATAGAACGGTGACATTGCCGAACCATAATTGGAAATCGGATAAATCTCTTTCGTCTCCATATTGACCGGAGAAGATAAGAAATCTCCTAACAAAGTCGGGTCGGTCTCTAAGATTTTCATCAAAGCCTGATACTGGTCACTGATTTCCAGAGCACTGAGACTTGTAATCACACTGTCAAGTCCGGTCTTCATTTCCTGTGCTGCTGCCAGTGAATCACTTAAGCTTTCATTTCCCTTATCGAGGGTTTCACTATAAGCATCCAATACTTCCGATACTTCATCAAAATCTCCATCGACACCATTTAAAATTGCCTGTGTCTGATTCAGTGACCCCTGCATGGACTGAATAGTTGTCTCCAGCTGACCTTTTACCGAATAGTCAAACGTATCTTTTAAAGCTTTTATTTTGGTCTTACAGGAAGTTATTTCGGTAGATATTTCAGTGTTTAAAGTATCCTTTGCAGTATTTAAATCTGTGACATTATTCTGGACACTGTTTAAATCTGCTTCAATTTTATCTAACTGTGCCTCGATTTCTGCAATCTGACCGGAGACACTTTCATCATCCTTCCAGTCTGCCACACTGTTTTCAAATAACTGACGGATCAGCGGCATCATATTAATTGCGCTCTGTAGGCCGCCGGAAGATAAATCACCATAGTTATCCAACTGATCTAAGGCATTCTGTATCAGCGTATTGATGTTGTCAAGGCTGTCGGCTGCTGTATTAAGATTTGCTGAAATAACCTCAGCCAAAGCACTGGCATTAAGGCTGCCGGAATTCAATGCTCCCTGCATGGTATTTACCGTATTCGAACCATCATCTACCATCGTATTCAGATTCGGCAGCATAACCTGTGTCGTATCAATCAGGCTGGATGCCGAATTGGTAATGCTGACAAAAGAATTCAGCAATGCAATATAGCCGTCCAAATCTCCGCTTAAATCATTAAGCTGTGTCAGAAAAAGATTTATCATAGAGCCGGAATCCATTCCATTTTCTACCATGACATCATTTACCTTTAACATGACTTCTGCCAGAGTGCTGACAAAGGTTGCATTTACCTGTTCCTGCACTGCCGTTTTTGCCTTGGATGTAATCTTTGGTGCAATGGCATTTTTCTTCTCATTTTCATAATAAATAATCTGCGGATTCTGTACTTCTCCGTTAAGGAAGCTTATCATTTTCTTGGAGAAATCCTCGGGAATAATCAGTGCCGCATAATATTCACTGCTGTATACACCGTCGGTTGCTTCATCCATGGTATCAGTAAACTGCCAGCCCATAGTCTGGTTGGCTTTCAGGGCATCAATGACGCTGTCTCCGATATTTACAGGCAGACCTCCCATGTCAATTCCCTCATCTGCGGAATATACTGCTATCTTAAGATTTGATGTAGATTCCGGTCCATACGGGTCCCAGTTGGACAATATATTAAACCATGCGTACAGTGATGGAATAATGGAAAGACCTATTACAATAACCACTGCTACCACATTTGTGCTGACTCTCTTAAAATCCCGGTAAAAGATTCTAAAAATATTTTTCATGTGTTATCCCTCTGCTACTCCTTTGTGCTATCCGTTAAAAGTTCCTGCTCTGCCGTCTGAAGTACGGTACGAATCCGTTCTTCTACCTGGGCAATTCCATCGCCAATCAGTGCATCTCTCTCCTGCTGCTCCCGGTTGGAAATCTCATTTAATTTTTCCTGTAATTTATAGTCCGAATATTCTACAAAGATTAAATATCCTGCCAGAATAAACAGCGATACAATCCACAGAATCAAAAATACAATTTTTGAGCTTTCTGTCCAGAATAACAATGCCAGGAAAATCAGTGGAATAATGATAAGACACCGCAATCCGATGCGGATACGTTTCTGGTTCTTCTTATGAATCTCCTGCTCATAGCCTAAAAGCATGTCATAAAGCTTTTCATAATCTTCTTTCTTTTCCATCTGCTCTTCACCTGCTCTCTTACATCATCTTCGTATCTTTCATTCGCTTTTCTACGAAATGATTGATACCCATAAATGGTACGCGAATCAGCAGTCCGATTAACAATGCCGCTGCTGCGAAAATCAGAAGCTCTGCCAGATTCTTCTCATAGGCTCCGCCATACATGCCGCCAATGGTTTCACGCATGGCATTAATAGCATATGGAAATGGGAAGAAAATATATACCCGCCGGTAAAATTCCGGCAATATCTCAATCGGATATGTTCCACCGGAACCTGCAATCTGGATAACAACCATTACAACCACCAGTGCTTTTCCGATATCTCCAAAGGAGAGTGTCAGCGCATAGATTAAAAGGATAAAGGTAAAGCTCGTCAGCGACGCCGCAAACCAGAACAATACCGGATTCTTCACCTGGCAATGCAACAGATAAATATTGCCCAGTACAATAATCAATGCCTGTATCTGTCCCATCACAAAGAAGATTAAATATCTTCCCAGGAAAAGCTGATAACGCTTCGGATTGGTCAAATCCTTTTCGGATGCCTTTACTTTAATCAGGGAAACCAGTACAATACCGCCTACCCAGAGTGCCAGTGTCGTATAAAATGGTGCTACCGCAGAACCATAGTTTTTAATCTCATAAACCTGCTTTGTCTCCACTTTTACCGGCTGTGCAAAGAATCTACCATAGGATTCCGGATCGCCGCCCAAAAGTTCCATGATAATCTGCATCTGTTCATCTTCCGATGCTTCATCCAGCTTGCTGATTGCCTCTTCTATCTTTGTATCACAGGTCTGCAGCAATGTCTGAATCTGTGTAAAGCTTTCATCTGTAGCATCTACCATATCTAAGGTTCCATCGAAAATGGTTTCCATGTCACCTAATGTATTATTCAGATTATTCAAAAGATTGGTTACATTGACCAGTATCTGGGATGCCGTATCCAATATTCCGGATACTCCAGGCACCAGATTATTGGTGTATACATTCTTCATATTTTCAATGGTCTTGCTGCAGGTAGACAATGCTGTATTCATTCCGCCTGTCACAGTATCTACCGCATCTTTTACTGCATCTGATGCATTGTCCGGCATCAGTGTCTCTAAAAGCTTCTGCATTTCTTCTGCATCCTGCTTCAACGCATCAATCTGTGACATCACATCATCCATATCCGTTTTCTGCTCGTCCGTAAAGCTCTCATCCGTCTTGAGTCCACTGATTGCTCCATAAAGCGACTGCAACTGGTCATTTAAGGTCTTGATATCATTCGTTGTTGTCTCAATACTTTCAGTTGTCTTCTTGGCAGAATCTCCCAGTCCGGCATTGGTAATATCCGTTGAAATCTTATTCAAAGAATTCTCAATATCCGTTAAGGTTGTCTCCACATTCTTGGAAAAATCTGAAAGTGTAGTATCCGTACTGTCTAATTGTGTCTTTGTTCCATTCAGGGAATTTACAGCTGAATCAATTTTATCTTCCACCTTTGACACACTGGAATTGGCTTCATCAATCCCTGCACTCAGTTCTTCATTTCCGGACAGGAAGCTGTCTATCATGGCATCATAGTCCTTTAAATTCTGGCTGAGCTGCTCTAATTTCTGGCGGAATCCATCCACACCACCATCTTCACTTATTTTCTCAGAAAGATTATCCATCTGGGCAAACATGGCACTTGCCGCTGTCTCAAGAAATGTCTCATTGATACTGGACTTTAATGTGCTCACCGCAGTATCGGTAATTTTCGTTGCAATGGCATTTTTCTTCTCATTCTCATAATATGTAATGGTCGGATTCTCCAGTCCTTTAGAAAAGATGCTGAACATGCTCTCGGAAAAGCGGTCACCAATAACTACTGCCGCATAATATTTTCCACTTTCTACTCCGTTGATTGCTTCATCAGAGCTGTCTACAAACTGCCAGCCTATGGACTTATTCTCCTTCAACTGGTCAATCACCTGAGCACCCATGTTGACGGTTGTGCCATCCTCTAATTTCATTCCTTCATCTTCAGATGCCACTGCAATATAGATATTTCCGGTGTTGGCATAAGGATCCTCGTTGGAATAAATATTAAACCATGCATACAAAGATGGAATAAAACACAATCCGATTGCAATGACCAGTGCGAAAAAATTCCTGCAAAGTCCTCTTACGTCCCTACGAAAAATGTGAATGATATTTTTCATGCTGTTACTTCCCTTTCAACTTCTTCTTTAAACGCTGTAACGCATTATCCACAGCCTTCGGCTCTTTTCCCATAGCTTCTGCAATCTGCTCATAGCGAAAGCCCTGCAGATAATACGACAACACTTCCTGTTCCATTTTGCTTAAAGTTTCATTTACTTTCCGCTTGAAATCTTCCCGGTCTTCCTGACTGATAAATAAATTCTCCGGATTCGCCTCATCTATAGTCTCTAACACATCCGCCAGATTCCTGCCTTCCGAATCCTCACTATCTGCATAAAGTGGTACATACGAATTGAGCGGTGCATGCTTTTTCCGATTGGAAGCCTCCACCGCTGTATACATCTGCCTTGCAATACAAAGGTCTGCGAAATGAAAAAAGCTGCTGTCTTTATCCGGCTGATAATCCCGGACAGCTTTAAACAGACCAATCATTCCCTCCTGAATCAAATCGTCCGTCTCACCACCAATGAGATAAAGTGCTTTTGCTTTTTTCTTAACCAGACTCTTGTATTTGTCCATCAGATAATCTGTAATTTCTTTTTCACCACTACGAAGTGCTGCAATTAATTCCTCATCACTCATGTTCTGATAAGATTGCATCTCTCTCTCCTGTTAACTTAATCTCTGTCTTACAATTTCATAAGCTAAAACACCTGTTGCTACCGATGCATTTAAGGAGTCAATATCTCCCTTCATTGGAATCGATGCCACAAAGTCACAGTTTTCTTTTACTAATTTGCTGACACCTTCTCCTTCATTTCCGATAACCAGTCCGATAGAACCTTTTAAATCCAGATCATACATGGTTGTGCCACCCATATCTGCACAGACAAACCACATGCCCTGCTCCTTTAATTCCCGGATGGTATTGGTAAGATTGGTTACCTTTGCTACCGGTGTATAATAAATGGCTCCTGCAGAAGCCTTTGCTACGGTAGCGGTCAGTCCCACTGCACGGCGCTTTGGAATAATGACGCCATGGGCACCTGCCAGATTGGCAGTACGGATAATTGCGCCCAAATTGTGCGGATCTTCAATATTATCCAGCAAAATGACAAATGGTGCTTCATTTTTCTTTCTGGCATTTTCTAAAATATCTTCTACCGTTGCATAAGAAAATGCTGCTGCCATGGCAATGACACCCTGATGCTTCTTCGTCTCTGACAACTGCTCTAAACGCTCTTTTGCCACAAACTGTACCAGCGTATCATGCTTTTTCGCTTCTCTTAAAATGGTCTGAATGGGACCGTCTTTACAGCCATCTAATACAAACAGCTTGTCTATGGTTTTTCCGGAACGAAATGCTTCTAAAACTGCATTTCTTCCTTCTATCTTCGTGCTTTCCGCCTGTGTGTTTTCCATCTGCATTTCTTCCATTCTACTTTCCTCCTGCCAGATCATTCTTTCCGGTCTTCACATTATAGTGTCTGATTGCTTCTTTCGCCAATTCCAAAATCCGCTCAAACTGATCCGTCAGATATAAATAGCCCATCAATGCTTCAAAGCCGGTGGCACGGCGATAATCTGACATAGTTGCGTTTTTTGCCATGGTCGGAGACTTGGCATTTCTGCCTCTGCGGTAAATTTCCGTTTCGTCTTCCGTAAGCATCGGAGTCAGTGTCTCCATCATCGTTGCCTGCGCATGTGCTTTCACCAGATGGCTGGTGGTCTGATGCAGACGGGATGCCTTGGTATTGCCTTTTCCAACTACAATGCTTCTTATGACAAGGTCATAAATGCCATCTCCTATGTAGGCAAGTGCCAAAGGGGAGTAGGTTGCTACATCCACCTTTGGCAGGTCAAAATATTCTTTGATATGGGAATCTATGCCTTTTTCCATTTTACACCCTCTCTGGTATCCTCTAAGACAATTCCTTTTTCCAAAAGTTCATTACGAATTGCATCTGCTTTGGCAAAATCTTTTTCCTTCTTTGCAGCCTTACGCTCTTCGATTTTTTCTAATACATATGCTTCTAAATCTGCATCGATCTCGTCGGCAGGATTTGCTACTTCTCCCGCTGCTAAATCAAGAGATAATACATAATCAAAATCTTTTACCAGTGCAAGCTTGGTTGCATCGGTCATATCGGCTTTCAATACTTCATATACTACAGTCAGTGCCATGGAAGTATTTAAATCATCCTCTAATGCCTGCAGGAATTTCTCTTTGTATGCATCAAATTTATCCTGCTCTACTTCTGTAGACGCATCCAGTTTTGCAATGGTCTTACGAAGCTTTACATAGGAATTTTCCATATTATCCATTACTTCATAAGAGAATTCCAATGGCTTTCTGTAATGGGACTGCAGACAGAACATACGATATACCAGCGGTAGATAACCTTTTTCTTCCAATAAGGAAACGGTCAGGAAATCTCCCTTGGATTTACTCATTTTCCCTGATTTATCATTCAGATGATGCACATGGAACCAGTAATTACACCATTTGTGTCCAAGATATGCTTCACTCTGTGCAATCTCATTGGTATGATGTGGGAAAATATTATCCACACCACCACAGTGAATATCCATATATTCGCCTAAATGCTTCATGCTGATGCAGGAGCACTCGATATGCCAGCCCGGATAACCAACGCCCCATGGACTATCCCATTTCAGTTCCTGGTTATCGAATTTGGACTTGGTAAACCACAATACAAAATCACTCTTGTTGCGCTTATTTTCATCCTCGGATACGTCATCACGGACACCTACCATCAGCTCTTTTTCGCTCTGGCTGGAGAATACATAATAATCATCTAATTTTGATGTATCAAAATATACATTTTCTCCGGCAATATATGCATAGCCTTTCTCTAAAAGTACCTCTATCATATGAATAAATTCCGGGATACAATTGGTTGCCGGCTCTACCACATCCGGACGTTTGATATTTAATTTGGAGCAATCGGAAAAGAATGCATCGGTATAATACTTTGCAATCTCCATAACGGTCTTGTGCTCACGCTTTGCGCCCTTTAACATTTTATCCTCACCGGTATCTGCATCACTGGAAAGATGTCCTACGTCTGTTATGTTCATGACACGCTTTACATCATAACCTGCATAGCGAAGTGTTTTCTCTAATACATCTTCCATAATATAGCTGCGCAGATTTCCGATATGTGCAAAATGATATACGGTTGGTCCGCAGGTATACATTTTCACTTTTCCATCTTCGTTTGGCACAAAGATCTCTACTTTTCTTGTAAGGGTATTAAAAATCTTTACGTTGTTCTCCATGTTATCCTCCATCGTTCCTGGAATTACTTATTTAATTCTTTTCTACTTCCTGCTTTAATGCTTTTATCTCTTTTTCCATATCAATGATACGGTTGCATAATTCTGAATTTTCCCGCTGCAATACATTGATGTCTTCCTGTACCGGGTCCGGCAGATTGCACTGATCCATATCACTGCGTGGAATTTTTACATTGTTACGTTTTACGATTCGTCCCGGAACACCTACTACGGTACAATTTGGCGGTACTTCTTCAATTACCACACTTCCGGCACCGATTTTCGAATTCTCACCTACCGTAAAGGAACCGATGATTTTTGCTCCGGCACTTACCATTACATTATCCTCTAAGGTCGGATGACGCTTTCCGGTCTCCTTACCGGTTCCGCCCAGGGTTACACCCTGATATAAGGTTACGTTATCTCCGATAATTGATGTCTCTCCGATGATAACGCCGGTACCATGGTCGATAAAGAATCCTTTTCCAATTACTGCGCCCGGATGTATCTCAATTCCGGTTTTTCTTGCTGCTTTCTGTGAAATATATCTCGCCCGGAAGAAATGTCCCTTCAGGTAATGCTTATGTGCACGCCTATAACTAAGCATAACACGAAATGACGGATAAAGCAAAACCTCCATTGGAGATTTTAATGCCGGATCACGCTCCTTGATAATCTCAAATTCCTCTTTTAATTCTTTTATAAAACCCATGATTACAGCCTCCTGTTCACTGTATAGATTCTTTCCTTTATGCATGCAAGCCTGCAATTTTTCTCGCGGAGCGATTTTTTACTTTACAGGAAAGCAATTTCCTATAAAGTAAAAAATCGTCTCTATATAAATATAGAGACGAAGTTATTCCGCGGTTCCACTCTAAGTAAAGCATTGCTGCTTTCCCTCAATACACGTAACGTGTGCTATTCGTTCCTGGCTACTTGCTTTCACCGGGACTGCTTCCGGATGCACTTCATATACTTTGGAATCAAGACTGCTTTCAGCCGATGACCGTCTCTCTCTTTTATTCACGCATGTATACTACTCTTTCCGTTCACTGCATTTATCAATTCATTTCTGAATCATTTTTAAATTCTTTTTACGCTACTAGTTTATGCACGAATTGCCATTTTGTCAATAGAAAAGTTATTTTCCGCATCCCGGGCAGCCTGAACAATTTCGTTCACTGCCTCCCACTGCTATGCTGTTTTCATAGATACTTGAGATAGCACAGATTGCCTGGGAGCTGATTCCATCTTCGCTTCCGGTAAAGCCAAGCCCTTCCTCTGTGGTTGCCTTTACATTTACCTGACTGACGTCTATCTTCAATGCCTGTGCAATATTTTCTTCCATCTTCTCAATGTGTGGACGCATCTTTGGCTTCTGGGCAATAATCGTAGCATCGATATTATCAATGACATAATTCTCTTTCTCTAAAAGCTGTCCCACTTCTTCCAATAATTTTATACTGGAAATTCCCTCATATGCCGGGTCTGTATCCGGAAAATGCTTTCCGATATCTCCTAAAGCCGCTGCCCCCAGCAACGCATCCATGATGGCATGTAACAATACATCTGCATCCGAATGTCCCAGCAAGCCAAGACTGTGCGGTATCTCCACTCCGCCTATGATTAATTTTCTTCCTTCTACTAATTTATGAACATCATATCCCATTCCTACTCGCATGTGATTACCTGCTTTCTTTTTTTCTTTTCAACTTTCCGGCTCTCTGCTTCCGCCCTATCTCGGTCCAGCTCCGCAGTGCATGCGGGAAGCTGCCATGCACCTTCCCGCTCTCGGGCTTTCGCCCTATCTCAGTCCAGCTCCGCAGTGCACGCGGGAAGCTGCAAAGCACCTTCCCGCTCTCGGGCTTTCGCCCTATCAAAAACAAGGAAAATCCAGTTTTGTCTGCAAGCAGCCAATCTGGATTTTTCTTGTTTTTGGCACTGCTCAATGCTTACGGACATTATACCACACTGGAGGTATTTTCTGATAGCTGTTTATAGATTTCTTTTTTCATATTATTTCCTGTTTTGCATCATACTATTGTATCAGGAGGTATTTTATGAATTCTAAAAAACTTTTTATCTGGGGTTTTCTCTTTATGTCCGTAATTGGAACCCTATTACATTTTGTCTATGAATGGTCCGGTAACAATTCCATCGTACGGCTTTTTGCACCATGGAATGAATCCACCTGGGAGCACATGAAGCTTCTTTTCTTTCCAATGCTGGTTCTTGTGCTTTTTCTTTTTTTCAAACTGCCGGAACAAAGTCCGATTCCAGCAGCACTCTCCATTGGGACGCTGGTTGGGTTGGTATTGATTCCAATTCTCTTCTACACATACACCGGTGTGCTGGGCTTCTCTGTCATGGCGATTGATATTGCAATTTTCTACATCAGTGTTCTGGATGCCTTTCTTATCGGATGGTTTCTGAACGATAACCGCGAACTTGCCAACCGCAGGGGACTGCTACTTACCTGCCTTGTAATTCTTGCAATTCTGTTTTTTATCTTTAGTTACTATCCGCCTGAGATTGGACTTTTTCAGGAGCCATAAGCTATTTTTTAATAGGAAAACAGGTCGGTAAGGGATTTACAAGAAATTCTCACCTGCAGTTCTTTCCTGATGCCAGATTTTTTCTTGCTACTCGCAAAAAAAGAATCCTGCATCTGCAAGATTCTTTTTCAGTAGCGGAAGGGAGATTTGAACTCTCGACACCACGGGTATGAACCGTGTGCTCTAGCCAACTGAGCTATTCCGCCATATTCAATTATTTGTTTTGGAATGGGACCTACAGGGCTCGAACCTGTGACCCTCTGCTTGTAAGGCAGATGCTCTCCCAGCTGAGCTAAGATCCCATATTCCTGCGGGTTACTCATCTGCAACCCGCTTTGCTAGTATACTATATAGGAATAGTGAAGTCAAGCACTTTTTCAAAAATATTTTTGAAATATTTAAAATTTTTGAAAATATTTCAAGATTCAAAATTACTCCAATAATTCTGTCAAGCTGCCGGATACCTGCCTTATGAGATACCTTTGCAAATCATATATCTCTCCGTACTCCCTACTCCTTCGCAATAAACAAAACACCCAGTGTTCCCGGTCCACAATGGCTGGATACTACACCGCCGGCTCTTGTTTCTAAAATTTCATGAAAGACATGCAGGTCATTGAGATAAGCCCGTACCTTATCTACGATTTCCGGGGCACTGCTGGAATGAGTGATAAATACACGTTCCGGCCGGGCATTCTTCATTGCTTCTTCCATGTCTTTCACATAAGAGAGAACAACCTTTTCCATATTGCCACGGTATTTCTTGCCCGGTCCCATCTTACCATCCTCAACACCAATCCGCGGATGAAGCTTTAATGCACCACCGGCTAAGGCAGCCAGTCCACTGCATCTGCCACCACGATAAAGATAGGTTAAGGTGTCTACCACAAAGCTTGCCCGAACCAGAGGCTTTAATTCTGCGATACGGGCGGTAATCTCTGCCGCGCTCTTTCCCTGCTGTGCCATTTCGGCTGCTTCTATGACAAGAAGTCCGATACCGGTAGAAAGGTTTGCTGAATCGATTACAGTCACCAGATTTTCCGCATTCAGTTCTTCCGCTGCAAGACGCATCACATTCATGGAAGAAGACATCCCGGATGCAATGGCAAAACAGATAACCTCCTGACCTTCTTCTACATAAGGCTTTAACAATTCTACTGCCTGCTCTGCGGATGGTGCTGAAGTCTTTGGAGTGGTCTTGTGTTCATCCGACCAGTCAAAAATCTCCTGCGGAGTAATATTTACTCCATCCAGATATTCTTTGTCACCTAATAAAATGTGAAGCGGAAGAATGGTAATATCATAACGTTTTACCAGTTCTTCAGATAAATCACAGGTACTATCTGAAATTATCTTTACCATATCAAAAACCTCCCAAAATAAAAATTTACATTTCTTCCAGTAGACGTTCTACCAGTTTTACACAATCAGCTGCATCCGGGGAATAGCCATCTGCACCGATTTCATCTGCAAAGCTCTGTGTAATTGCTGCGCCGCCTACGATAATCTTGCTGTTGCAGCCACGCTCTTTTGCCAGTTCTACCACATCCTTCATACGCATCATAGTAGTGGTCATCAGGGCAGAAAGTCCGATAATCTGGGCATTCTCTTTTAACGCTGTATCCACAATAATATCCGCTGCCACATCCTTGCCAAGGTCTAAGACACGATAACCATAGTTACGGAGCATCAGTGCTACCAGATTCTTACCGATATCGTGTATGTCACCTTCTACGGTTGCAATAATAATGGTTGCCTTTGGCTCTGCGTCCTTATCTTTGGAAAGCATTGGCTCCAAGTATTCAATGGCATGCTGCATGGTCTGCGCACTGGAAATCAGCTGCGGCAGGAAATAAATCTGCTTGTCAAAAAGGACACCTACTTCATTAATGGCAGGAATCAACTGTCCATTAATAATCGCTCCCGGTTCTTCTCCTGCTGCCAAAGCTTTATCTACTTCTTTTAAAATATTGCCCTTATTTCCCTTTAATACACAATCAAATACCGGATTTGCCGGCTCTAAAGTGCCTGCCGAAGCTGCGTTATCGGTTGCCGGAGCTTCCTTCTGTGCCCGCTGGTTCATCCGATTGATATAGCGGATATCGGAACCTTCTTTATGTAAAAGCATATCCGAAGCCACTGCCGCATTCATTAATAAATCCTGGGATGGATTTGCAATTGCCATCGTAAGTCCTTTTGCAATTGCCATGGTAAGAAATGCACTGTTTACATAAATACGTTCCGGCAGACCGAAGGAAATATTGGAAAGTCCACAGGCTGTGGCAAGGCTCAATTCATCCTTACAATACTGGATGGTATCAAAACATTCCAATGCTGCCAGCGGATTGGCACCTACCGTTGCTACCAGTCCGTCCACGATAATATCTTCTTTATGAAGACCGATTTTTAAGGCTGCATCTAAAATGGTACGGACAATCTGCCGCTTCTCTTCTGCGTCTTTTGGAAGTCCCTCGTCAGAAAGCGGAAGCAAAATAAACATTGCTCCATATTTCTTTGCAATCGGAAGCAATTTTTCGAATTTCTCTTTTTCTAAGGAAATAGAGTTAATCAAAGCTCGTCCCGGATAAATACGAAGTGCTGCTTCAATAATATCCACATGGGATGAATCGATACAAAGCGGACAATCCACTGTATAAGTAACCTCATGAATGGTATTTAACATCATCTGTTTCTCATCAATTCCATTCATACCCATATTGACATCCAGAATGGCTGCACCATTTTCTTCCTGTGCCCGTGCCATATCACGAACCATATTAAGGCTGCCTTCCCGAAGCTCTGCCTGCAATTTCTTCTTTCCGGTCGGATTAATCCGCTCACCAATTACCATAAATGGTCCGTTCAAATCAATTTCTACCGTCTTACGCTCGGAAGTAAGCACTCTTCGTCTTGGTGCTTCCACATGATGGATTCCCATTGGTTTTACTTTATCTGCCAATGCTTTGATATGTGCCGGGGTCGTTCCACAGCATCCACCAATAATCGAAACGCCTTCTTCGACTAATTTTGCACCAACTTCCGCAAATTCTTCCGGTGTGGTCTTGTATACCGTTACACCATCCTCTAATTCCGGTAATCCGGCATTTGGCTTTGCCAAAACAGGAACATAGGCATATTCTACGGTCTGGCGAATCGGCTCTAACATTTCCTCTGGTCCTGTGGAGCAGTTCATTCCCACTGCATCAGCACCCAGGCTCTGCAACGTAACTACCGCAGTTACCGGATCTGTTCCATACAAGCTTCTGCCATCCTCGTTATAAGTCATACTTGCCATAATCGGCAAATCACAGGTTTCACGGATTGCCAGCACAGCGGCTCTTGTTTCCTGCAGACTCATCATGGTCTCAATGATAAATAAGTCTACTCCCGCATCTGCCACAACTTTGACCTGTTCTTTATAAATATCTACCAGTTCTTCAAACTGCAATTCACCCATCGGATAAAGCTGCTGACCGGTCATGGTAATATCACCGGCTACCAGTGCTTTTCCGCCTGCTGCCTCTTTGGAAATGGCAACTAATTGCTGGTTCATCTCTACCAGCTTATCTGCCAGTCCATATTCTTCTAATTTAATGCGGTTTGCAGTAAAGGTCGGTGCCAAAAGAATCTGTGTTCCAGCCTCCACATAAGCCCGCTGCAAATCTATCATGGTCTGTGGATGCTCTAAAATCCACTGCTCCGGGCAGACTCCTACCGGCATTCCTGCATTCTGAAGATTGCTTCCGGTTGCACCATCTAAGATAACCGGTCCATTTTTTACTAATTCTTTAAATTCCTCTCTTGTCATCTGCGTTCTTCCTCCTGTCGGATTGCCTCAATAATTCTCGCAATTAAGCCCGTCCGGTTAAATGGTGTCATAAAATAAAATCCGTCTGCAATATCATATAATTTTGCCGCGATTTCAACAGATAATTCAATTGCCACTTCTTCTGCCTCTTCTCTTGTCATATCTTCCCGATACCGGTTTACAATTTCATCGGAAACATGGATGCCCGGCATCTCATTTTTCACAAACATTGCATTCTTATAGCTTACCAGCGGCATAATACCGCACATGATTTTGGTGTCAATGTGTTCTTTGATATAAGTCAGTCTTTCCACATCTTCCTCGGTATATACCGGCTGTGTCAGGAAATAACCGCATCCTGCTTCCGCTTTACGCTTCATCCGTTCAATAATCGCATCCGGATTGGCGCCATGATAATTCAGTGCACCACCATAATAAACCGGCTCCTGTGCAAAAACTTCTAAATTCATTTCCTTAACATACTGCATCAGTTTAATGGAATTGAAATCAAAAACAGAAGTCACTCTTTCGCGGTCTGCCCTTGAAACCGGGTCTCCGGTCACAATCAGGAAATGGCGGACATCATTCATATGCATGCCTAAAAGACCTGCCCGAAGCGCAATCACATTGCGGTCACGGCAGCTGATATGCGGCATTACTGCCACACCGGTCTTCTGCTGGATTTTCACTGCCAGCTGTCCGGCATCCATTCTCGCCCGCGCCATTGGGGAATCGGAAAGGGTAATCAGATCCACATTACATTTTCTTAAATCTTCTGCTCCTTTCATAACCTTGGATGCATCCTCGGAAAATGGCGGGTCCAATTCTACAATATAAGCCTTCTCCCCACGGGAAAGCTTCTCTTCAAAAATAGATGGAGTTCTTGTAACCTCCTGCGTTACTACATTTTCAATTTTCTTTACTGCCTTCGGCACATCCTGTAACTCGCCAGAAAGCAAAGCAATATATTCCGGTGTGGTTCCACAGCAGCCACCTAAAATATCTGTGCCAAGGGCTGCAATATCCTTCATTTTTTCTGCATAATAAGATGCATTATTGGAATAAATTGTCTTTCCTCGCAAAGTATATGGGTACCCTGCATTTGGAAGTGCTGATACGAATTTGTCACTGGAGAACTTCAGGTTCTTCATAAACTGATACATGTGGGTACTGTCCAGTTCACAGTTAAATCCATAGGCATCCACATTTTCCATCTCGGAAGCTTCTACTGCCACACGTTGCATAGAGAGACCGGAGCGGGTGTATCCACTTTTGTCAAACGCAAACTGCACCAGAATAAATGCGTCTGATTTTTCTTTAATATATGCCGTCACCGGCTCAATATAGGTAAAGTCACTCTGTGTCTCAAATACAAAACAGTCTGCGCCACAAGAAAGGAAGGTGTCACAAATTTCTTTGTACTCCTGTAACACATTGTCATAGTCCTGATGGTCAAGATCATAAATCGGTCCTAAATCTGCTCCGATAAATACCGGAATCTCTTTTCCATTTTCTGCCTGAAATGTGGTTACTGCTTCCTTTGCAATCTCATAGCCCGCCCGGACTGTCTCTTTTACTTCCTGCATATCTGCAAGAAACATGGTATTTGCTGCAAATGTATTGGTGCGGATCAGCCTTGCTCCCGCACGCAGATATTCTAAATGAATCTCCTTAATCTGCTCCGGATTCTTAAGATTCTCCTTTTCTGCAATCACGGTATCTTCGCTGTATTTTTCCTCATAATAAGTGCCCATGGCACCATCGGTTATCAGTCTTTGTTCTTTGATATATTCCTTTATATTCATAATATGCTCCAGTTTATCTTACATTTGAATTCCTACTAATTATATATGTAAGCTCCTTTTCCTGCAACTTAAAAATATAAATTTAATCCGGTGATTTGCTTTTTTCATTTTCTGTGCTACACTGTTATTCATTGACAATGATATTTTCAAATACAAAGGAGTACACTTGATGAATTCAGTAAAGTTAATTGCCTTAGACATTGATGGCACCCTCTATAATAAAGACGGTGTCATTACCTCTTATAATAAAGAAATGATTCGAAAAGCCGTAGAAAACGGGATTACCGTTATTATCTCCACCGGCCGGCCTTATATCGGTCTTCCTGTGGATGAAATGAAGGAGCTTGGCATCCAATATGCCATTACTGCCAACGGTTCTGCGGTATACCGCGTCCCGGAAAAGGAACTGCTCTTAGATGAAAGCATGGATACCGATTTAAGTGTCCGGCTGTTACGCAAGCTCTATACGCAGTCTCTTCATATCGATGCCTTTATCAATGGTGACGGCTATACCCAGTTTTCCACCAGCGAGCTTACCAACCTATTAGATATTCCGGATTCCTTAAAAAAATATATCCAGACCACCCGGAAGACGATTACTGACTTAGCTGCTTATATCGAAGAACATAAACTTTGTGTTTCAAAACTGACTTTAAACTTTGCACCGGATGCAGATGGAAGCTATACCACAAGAGAAAAAACAAAAGAAATCTTAGACACCTTCCCGGAAGTCACTTATGTGTCCGGCGGTTTTCATAACTTAGAAGTTACCAGATGCGGCATTGCCAAATCCAAGGGTCTTAAATTTCTCTGTGATTACCTCCACATTTCCATGGAAGATACCATGGCGGTAGGTGACAGCGAAAATGATCTCGATATCGTCAAAGCTGCCGGCATTGGCGTTGCCATGGGAAATGCGCAACAGCTCTTAAAAGATTCGGCTGATTTCATTTCCCTTTCTAATGAAGAAGATGGTGTTGCATACGCAATCGAGCGGTTCTGCTTTTAACAGAACCGCTCGGTTTTTATTTTACTATTTTATTTAAAGTATGCTACTCCACTTTCGAACAGCTTCATATCCTGCTCGCCGTAAATGTTGACTGCAACAGACTCTCCACGACGCTCTGCATGTGCCATCTTACCAAGGACACGTCCGTCCGGACTGGTGATACCTTCGATTGCCATGTAAGAACCGTTTACGTTCCATTCTTCATCCATGGTTGGAACACCGGTTTCGTTTACATACTGGGTTGCCACCTGACCATTCTCGAAAAGCTTGTCTAACCACTCCTTCGGAGCAACGAAACGACCTTCTCCATGAGATGCCGGGTTACAGTAGACGCCGCCAAGCTCAGCCTGTGCTAACCATGGGGACTTGTTGGTCACTACCTTGGTATATACCATCTTGGAAATATGACGTCCGATGGTATTGTAGGTCAGAGTCGGTGAATCCGGTCTCTGGTGTGTAATCTTGCCGTAAGGAACCAGACCTAATTTAATCAGTGCCTGGAATCCGTTACAGATACCAAGTGCAAGACCATCACGCTCATTTAAGAGTTTGTTTACAGCTTCTTTCATCTTCTCATTACGGAATGCTGTTGCAAAGAATTTTGCTGAGCCTTCCGGTTCATCTCCTGCGGAGAATCCGCCTGGGAACATGATAATCTGTGCTTCATCAATTGCTTTTGCAAATACATCAACAGAATCACGGATGTCTTCTGCATTTAAGTTCTTAAATACTTTTACGGTTACATCTGCGCCTGCATTTTCAAATGCTTTTGCACTGTCGTACTCGCAGTTGGTTCCCGGGAATACCGGAATAAATACATGTGGGCGGGCAACCTTGTGCTTGCAGACATAAATGTCTTTGGTATCGTAAAGTCCACTCTTCACTTCTTCTGTTCCGGTGGTTGCTCTGGTTGGGAATACTTTCTCTAAAGTCTGTCCCCATGCTTCGATTGCTTCATCCATGGAAATGCTCATATCACCATAGATAAAGTTCTTGCTGTCATTTACTGCACCCACAACAGCTCCGTTTGCTGCAAGACCTGCTGCTGCAAGGATTTCCTGTGCTTTTACAACTTTATTTTCCGGAACTTCTGCTACGATATTTCCAAAGCCCGGTGCAAATAATGTTTCTTTTGTTACATCTGCATTTACAGTAACGCCAAGCTTATTACCAAATGCCATCTTGCTGACTGCTGCTGCAAGACCTTTTCCGTCTAATGCATAAGCTGCTACGATAACGCCTGTCTCAGTCATTTCATGAATTGCATCATAAAGCTTCATAACCTGTGCGTAATCCGGCATATCATAAGCATCTTTTTCAATGGTAAATAACATCAGCTTATCATTTTCTTTCTTAAGCTCCGGTGTGATAACATCTTTTTCTTTTGCTACATCAACTGCAAAGGATACCAGTGTTGGCGGTACATCAATTTCATTGAAGGAACCGGACATGGAGTCCTTTCCACCGATGGATGGAAGTCCGAAACCAATCTGCGCATTATAAGCACCAAGCAGTGCTGCAAATGGCTGGCTCCAACGACTTGGCTCCTCCGACATTCTGCGGAAGTATTCCTGGAATGTGAAACGAATCTTGTGGAAATCACCACCGGCTGTTACGATACGGGAAACAGACTCTAATACTGCATAAGCTGCTCCATGGTATGGGCTCCATGAAGATAAATATGGATCAAATCCGTAACTCATCATGGTTACTGTATCGCATTTTCCATTCATAACCGGAAGTTTTGCAACCATACTCTGTGTCTCGGTCAACTGATATTTTCCACCATATGGCATGTATACACTGCCTGCTCCGATAGAACCGTCAAACATTTCTACGAGACCCTTCTGGGAACATACGTTAAGGTCTTTTAATTCATTTAACCATGCAGCTTTCATATCGCCTGCTGCAACTGCTTCTTCTACAGCCTTTGTGCCGATTTTATTTAAATAATTCTCTTCTTTTACCGGAAGCTCTACCTTTACATCAGTCTCCTGATGTGCTCCATTGGTGTCTAAGAATGCTCTGGAAAGATTTACAATTTCTTTTCCTCTCCAGGATAATACTAATCTTGGCTCTTCGGTTACAACGGCAACTTTCACAGCCTCTAAGTTTTCTTCTTTTGCATAATCTAAGAACTGCTGTGCATCTTCCGGTGCAACAACAACTGCCATACGCTCCTGAGACTCGGAAATAGCAAGTTCTGTTCCGTCCAGTCCGGCATATTTCTTAGGTACTTTATCCAAATCAACCTGTAATCCGTCTGCAAGCTCTCCGATTGCTACGGACACTCCACCGGCACCAAAGTCATTACATTTCTTAATAATGTGGGCAACTTCTTCTCTGCGGAAAAGTCTCTGAATCTTACGCTCGGTAGGTGGGTTACCTTTCTGAACCTCTGCTCCACAGGTATCAATGGATTCTGTATTGTGTGCTTTGGAGGAACCGGTTGCTCCACCACAGCCATCACGTCCGGTACGTCCGCCTAAGAGGATAATAATATCTCCCGGATCAGAAGTCAGTCTCTGAACGGCACGACGAGGTGCTGCTCCCATAACGGCTCCGATTTCCATTCTTTTTGCAACATAATCCGGATGATATACTTCTTTGACATATCCGGTAGCAAGTCCAATCTGGTTACCATAGGAACTGTATCCCTGTGCTGCGCCGCGAACCAGTTTCTTCTGAGGAAGCTTTCCTTCCATGGTATCTTTTACAGATACGGTAGGGTCAGCAGCTCCGGTTACACGCATTGCCTGATATACATAGGTACGTCCTGACAACGGGTCACGGATTGCTCCACCAAGACAGGTTGCAGCTCCACCAAACGGCTCGATTTCGGTTGGGTGGTTATGGGTCTCATTTTTAAAGTTTACAAGCCATTCTTCTGTCTTGCCATCTACTTCAACAGGCACTACGATAGAGCAGGCATTAATCTCATCGGACTCTTCCTGATCCTGTAATTTTCCTTCTTTTTTCAGGCGCTTCATTGCCATTAAAGCAATGTCCATTAAGCAGACAAATTTGTCATCTCTACCCTCATACATTTTCTTATGTGTATCAAGATAATCCTCATATGTCTTTTCCATTGGCTCTTTGTAGAAACCATCTTCAAATGCAACATTTTTCAGCTCGGTAGAAAATGTGGTATGACGGCAATGGTCTGACCAGTAGGTATCCAGCACACGAATCTCGGTCATGGATGGGTCTCTATCTTCTTCTCCATGGAAATAGTTCTGAATATGTAAGAAATCCTTGAATGTCATAGCCAGTCCAAGGGAATCATAGAGTGCTTTTAATTCCTGCTCCGGCATATCCTTAAATCCGGTCATAATCTTAACATCTGCAGGCTCCGGGAACTCTGTTACCAAAGTCTCAGGCTTCTCCATGCCGGTCTCTCTGGAATCTACCGGGTTGATGCAGTGATGCTTGATTGCCTCTAACTGCTCAGCGTTAATATCTCCGTAAATAACATACGTTGTTGCGGTACGGATAACCGGCTCTTCATCCTCTTTTAAAAGCTTCACACACTGCTCTGCAGAATCTGCTCTCTGGTCGAACTGTCCCGGAAGGAATTCAACGGAAAATACTTTTCCATCCCCCATTTCAAAATTCTCCTCATAGACATCATCTACCGGCGGCTCTGAAAATACAGTCTGAACTGCTCTTTTATATACATCATCGGAAATGTTTTCAATATCATAACGAATCAGGACACGTACCTTATCTACTGCGCTGATTCCAAGATAACTCTTAATCTCTGCATGTAACTCTTTGGCGCGTACTGCGTAAGCGTCTTTTTTCTCTACATACACTCTTCTTACCTTACTCATCTTCTACCTCCTGAATGTTTACTTTCTTATGCTCATTATAGCACGGCATTATGAATAAGAACAATTAATATATTTAATTTTATTTATAAGAGTTACTAATGTTGACACAGTTATAAGCGTCACTTATAATAAAGGAAAATATGTAAGATATGCATTCTGATATGATAAAGGAGCCATTATGGATATTAATTACGAATTATATAAAGTATTCTACCACGTTGCTACTTCCTTAAGCTTCTCGGAAGCCAGCAAGCAGCTTTACATTTCCCAGTCTGCAGTAAGCCAGTCCATCAAGACCTTAGAAAAGAAATTAGAGCAGCCGCTTTTTATCCGGAGCACCAAGAAAGTCCAGCTTACTCCGGCAGGACAGGTTCTGTTAAAACACATTGAGCCTGCCATGAATCTCATCGCCCGCGGAGAAAACCAGCTCTTAGAATCCAATACCCTTGGATTGGGTCAGCTTCATATCTGTCTCTTATACACATCTGACGCTGCCGACGACTAGTCGAGTGTA
>ENA-OZBC01000192-OZBC01000192.1-human-gut-metagenome-genome-assembly--contig:-NODE-192-length-27805-cov-6.012721_pt1 | contig 27805 bp, 18 predicted proteins | sample MGYA00243982_ERZ653526 | MGnify/ENA primary metagenome ERZ653526 (study PRJEB26926, sample SAMN06164948) | human gut metagenome | biome: ENVO:00009003; feature: ENVO:2100002; material: ENVO:00002003... | reverse complement strand
GTATTACGCTCTATATCGTATCAGAATACATTTCAATTCACGCCCCTCCGCGAGGGGCGACCCGCCAAAAGCCAAGAAGCATTTAATTTCCGGAAGATTTCAATTCACGCCCCTCCGCGAGGGGCGACCGGAGTGACAATCACCTGTGAACGACGGTACCCGATTATTTCAATTCACGCCCCTCCGCGAGGGGCGACAATTCCCGTTTACGAATTTCCACGAGCAAAACCTTATTTCAATTCACGCCCCTCCGCGAGGGGCGACATGCAGTTAGATGTGCACCACCACGAAAACGGGTTGCATTTCAATTCACGCCCCTCCGCGAGGGGCGACGATTGCATTCGCAAGGTGAAGAACGCTTTCGGAGTATTTCAATTCACGCCCCTCCGCGAGGGGCGACCAAGTTGCGCTAATTTTTCCGGAACATAAACTTTATTTCAATTCACGCCCCTCCGCGAGGGGCGACCATGATTGCAAACCCTCTTTTACCGCCCATGAACTATTTCAATTCACGCCCCTCCGCGAGGGGCGACCAAATGCCGTTGGTGGTATTGCCTATTATGTGATATTTCAATTCACGCCCCTCCGCGAGGGGCGACTGCGCAAACGAGTTGGATAGGAGGTGCAATCTCTATTTCAATTCACGCCCCTCCGCGAGGGGCGACCATTGCTTGCTACTGCTGGAGTTATTACGAAGGGAATATTTCAATTCACGCCCCTCCGCGAGGGGCGACACATCTGGTGAATTAGCGGTATGGGTGGATAAAATTTCAATTCACGCCCCTCCGCGAGGGGCGACAAGGAACGGCTAATCACAGCCGAAGCGGAACGGAATATTTCAATTCACGCCCCTCCGCGAGGGGCGACTCTTTTGTTCCGTAGCTTATCCGGCGAAGCTCATTTCAATTCACGCCCCTCCGCGAGGGGCGACGGAGTTGGAGGAAAAACAAGGCACTCCAAAATCATTTCAATTCACGCCCCTCCGCGAGGGGCGACCCCAAATACCCATATTTGCACCTCCTATCAATAATTTCAATTCACGCCCCTCCGCGAGGGGCGACCTCGTTTGCGCAAGCTGTATATCTACACCAATTTATTTCAATTCACGCCCCTCCGCGAGGGGCGACACTATTAGGAGATGATAACTTGCGTAGTGTATATATTTCAATTCACGCCCCTCCGCGAGGGGCGACGTGCTACTGACCCTGGAAAAGATGACATAATATTTATTTCAATTCACGCCCCTCCGCGAGGGGCGACGATAAAAATTGCTGGTAGTAAATTTGTGTATGCTATTTCAATTCACGCCCCTCCGCGAGGGGCGACCACTTGTGAGCGCCGCTATCCAATTGATGGAGGTATTTCAATTCACGCCCCTCCGCGAGGGGCGACCGGGCATATAACTCTTGCGAGTTGATTTTCCAATATTTCAATTCACGCCCCTCCGCGAGGGGCGACGTATTACATCAGCCCACATGGGAGAGGTACACATTTCAATTCACGCCCCTCCGCGAGGGGCGACGACAGCAAGCATAGCAAGCGGAGCATTTGCAGATATTTCAATTCACGCCCCTCCGCGAGGGGCGACCCGCGATAACGATGCGTACCTTTCGCGTCTGCTGATTTCAATTCACGCCCCTCCGCGAGGGGCGACTCCGCATTGCACGTATTAATTTTGACTACCATTTTATTTCAATTCACGCCCCTCCGCGAGGGGCGACCGCGCGTGGATGGGGGAAGAAGCGCTGGAAGACATCATTTCAATTCACGCCCCTCCGCGAGGGGCGACAAAACACCTCAAAAATTTTTTTGCGTATTATCTTATTTCAATTCACGCCCCTCCGCGAGGGGCGACGCATTGTTGCGAACGTATGTCTACAATCGTGCTATTTCAATTCACGCCCCTCCGCGAGGGGCGACTTTAACGGCGCGCTAACAAGCGCAACGGTCAGTACCATTTCAATTCACGCCCCTCCGCGAGGGGCGACAACGCTCGTCGAGAAGGTGAAGGAACTGCCGGATATTTCAATTCACGCCCCTCCGCGAGGGGCGACGTGATTAGTCGCATCTCAACTTTTGGCAAGATTATTTCAATTCACGCCCCTCCGCGAGGGGCGACGGCATCTGCACCGGATGACACCAAAGCGCAGTTTATTTCAATTCACGCCCCTCCGCGAGGGGCGACTGACACGCTGGAAAGTAGTGGAGCGGTCAGCAAATTTCAATTCACGCCCCTCCGCGAGGGGCGACGCGAGGTGTTCCCAACTGTATTGCGAAATATTTATTTCAATTCACGCCCCTCCGCGAGGGGCGACAGATGCCGCCGAACCAATAACGTTTGTAACATCAATTTCAATTCACGCCCCTCCGCGAGGGGCGACTTGCGTAAGCAATGCGATTTCGGGTTGCGAAGCAAGATTTCAATTCACGCCCCTCCGCGAGGGGCGACCATGAGCGGAAAACCCACGAATATTTGATACACCGATTTCAATTCACGCCCCTCCGCGAGGGGCGACCCCCACGTTCTGCTCGAACGGTGCCCACGAGGGCATTTCAATTCACGCCCCTCCGCGAGGGGCGACATAACGCTATCAATGTATCCCGAAGATTTGAAGCATTTCAATTCACGCCCCTCCGCGAGGGGCGACTTCAAGCGCGTCTGAATACGATTGAAGGCGCGCTATTTCAATTCACGCCCCTCCGCGAGGGGCGACAATCACTCGGTTGCGGTCGAACATAACGTCACTATTTCAATTCACGCCCCTCCGCGAGGGGCGACGGCACATGTTCCCCAGCATTGCCGCTATTTGGGGATTTCAATTCACGCCCCTCCGCGAGGGGCGACCCGTCGCTTCCTTGGAAACTTTATCCATTTCGAGAATTTCAATTCACGCCCCTCCGCGAGGGGCGACGCAGAACGCGGTGAAGGCGTTCCAGAAGGCGAACAATTTCAATTCACGCCCCTCCGCGAGGGGCGACGGAGGGCGTGGACCTCCCTTTATTGTTACACTCCATTTCAATTCACGCCCCTCCGCGAGGGGCGACTCCGCCTCAACGTTACCTAATTCCGTTGCAAGCTATTTCAATTCACGCCCCTCCGCGAGGGGCGACGGCGGTAGCGCCCGTGTTGGCAAAAGTCGCAACATTTCAATTCACGCCCCTCCGCGAGGGGCGACGTGCAGCATCTTGCTCATCGACATACGTTTTGCTATTTCAATTCACGCCCCTCCGCGAGGGGCGACGGGTTTGCAATCTGTACGGACGTGGGCTGATAGATTTCAATTCACGCCCCTCCGCGAGGGGCGACAATGTTTTTTTCAGCTTCCAACATTCGACCGTTTAATTTCAATTCACGCCCCTCCGCGAGGGGCGACGGGGGAAATACTTGATTCATAGGCATTGATGTATTTCAATTCACGCCCCTCCGCGAGGGGCGACGCGCCATTGTCCGCAGGATTTTGTAAATCATTGTATTTCAATTCACGCCCCTCCGCGAGGGGCGACGGTCAACAGATTCTACCCCAGAAAGCACCTTCCCATTTCAATTCACGCCCCTCCGCGAGGGGCGACTGCACGTTGCGAATGCAATCCTGAATGGTATCGATTTCAATTCACGCCCCTCCGCGAGGGGCGACGGCTTGCCGCTCCCAATAATCCCACCTCTTTATTTCAATTCACGCCCCTCCGCGAGGGGCGACGTGGACTTTACCGAAAAGGGTGTTGTAATTCTATTGATTTCAATTCACGCCCCTCCGCGAGGGGCGACGGCGCTATGGCAGGGCGGTCATGCGCCAAGTCCCATTTCAATTCACGCCCCTCCGCGAGGGGCGACGCTATTGCCAAATTCCAGAATATGCCAAAAATTGCATTTCAATTCACGCCCCTCCGCGAGGGGCGACTGGAAAGTAGCGGCGGCGTAAGCAAAACGTATGTAATTTCAATTCACGCCCCTCCGCGAGGGGCGACAGGTCGTCGGGGTCGTCGATTGTCTTAATTTTCCTATTTCAATTCACGCCCCTCCGCGAGGGGCGACGGCAATCGGCAGTAAATTGCTTCAAGTTCAGAATGATATTTCAATTCACGCCCCTCCGCGAGGGGCGACAAAATTGCGACCGGGCATGTTCTGGCGTACCAAATTTCAATTCACGCCCCTCCGCGAGGGGCGACTGTATTTCAGCGTCCATGTGCGAGACTGCTGGTAGCATTTCAATTCACGCCCCTCCGCGAGGGGCGACAGGTAGTTCGGAATCAGGCTGCCGTTTTCATCCATTTCAATTCACGCCCCTCCGCGAGGGGCGACCTACGCCCGGTACGTCGGCATTGCGCCGACGGTCTATTTCAATTCACGCCCCTCCGCGAGGGGCGACGACGAACGACTGGAAAAGGCCCTGGAATCAATCTATATTTCAATTCACGCCCCTCCGCGAGGGGCGACTGCTGATTGACGCGCCTGTTACAGCCGAAGCAATTTCAATTCACGCCCCTCCGCGAGGGGCGACAGGCGCGCTGTACCGTTCCTTTTTCGTTTTCAAATTTCAATTCACGCCCCTCCGCGAGGGGCGACACGGGCGCATCGTTCGCCGGGTTCGTGCTGCTGCATTTCAATTCACGCCCCTCCGCGAGGGGCGACGGCAAAAGATATGCAATTTCTGCAAATCTTTTGTTCAACCCTTACAAATCAGCATGGCTTAACAATAGTGCCACGCAATTTGTCGAGATTATTTTGGTAATATTTCATAGAATCATCGCTTGAATTTTGACATCACGCCGCGCGAGACGGTCGGTCATTCATGTATGATTCACATGCGCTGAAAAGAGTGTTTTCAGCTTCCGCTATAGCATCAGCAGTTCTCCAGCTTCAATGCGCGCAGTGCAACCAAGCACATCAATGCGCTCCTTGTAACTGTTGCCAAGGCGATAGAAGCGAACGGAGTCATGTTCTGCATCAATTGTCGCTGCCAATTGCGCCTTGAGCGCCGTCAGCTGTGCTGCATCAAGCAGGACTTCAAATACAGAGTTCTGAACACGCCGTCCATAGCGTTCGCAGAGTTTCGCTACACGCCTAAGCCGCGCTGCTCCCGCTTCGGTTGCTGTATTCACATCATAAGTAACAACAACCAACATTTTTTCACCTCCAGACAAACGGCGGATAGCAATCAAGATCCCCGCGCAAGACACGCGCCAGCATCATGGCCTGTACATAAGCAATCAGCCCTACTTGGATTTTTTCTCCGAGATACGGATGCGTGATTTCTTCCTGCTTTCGGTCACGCCATGCGGTAAGTACCGTTTTGCGCCCGCGCTCGTTCAGCATAACAGCCAGCGAATCGTACTCAAAGTCCTTATCCGTCAGCTGACGTTTGTTGAACAGCGACAGCGCCAGCCGGTCGCACAGCGGCGCTCGGAACTCTTCCAGCAAGTCCAGCGCCAGCGACGGCCGTCCCGGTCGAAGCGTGTGCAGCCATCCAGCCGCTGGATCTAAGCCTACCGTTTCAAGTGCCGCTTGAATGTCCCGCGTTTGCAGCGTGTACATAAACGACAGGACTGCATTCACTTCATTGCGCGGCGGTCGTCTGCTGCGCTCCACAAACTGGAAGGGACATTGTGGGGAAATCATGTCGTCAAAATGCGCAAAGTAGCATTTTGCGGCGGCACCTTCAATGCCGCGCATTTGGTCAACACCTGCGCATGTCTCCAGCTGTGCTGCATACTGGCTAATAGACTGGCAGGCTGCTCGAAGACTCTCTGCTGTTGCCGCATCCTGCGTCCGTGCCGTGCGCATTAATACATTTTTCTCGTTGAGCAGCTTGCCCACCAGGAGGTTCTGCACGAATTTCATGCGGAAGTCATCATCATCCAGCGCTTGATACTGCTTTTTTCTCAGCAGCACATTGCCGCTGACCGGCCCGCAAATGCGGCTGTAAAAGCGTCCGTTCGACGATAGGAACGTCAGCGTAATCCCGTGCTCAGCGCAGAAACCAATCAGCGGTGTGGAGACTGTCATTTCCCCAAAGCACACGATTCCGTCCAGCATCACAGCCGGTACACTTGCTTTCTCTTCGCCGCCAATTTTCACGCAGATATTCTCGTTGCGGCAGAAAAGGTAGCTGTCTGGCGTTGTCACATAGAGGGTTTCCAGTAATTTTTTCATTCCGTCTCCACCCTCTCTGCTTCAAGAAGAAGCGCCTTGCAATATTCCTTCGCGGATGTTTTTACCTTCGGCATACAGTATTCCTGCATCGAGCAACGTTTGCATTTCGGGCCGTAAACTGCCGACGGAATCAGCATTTCGCGGCGGACTTTCCAGAGTTTCTGCACAGTCTGCCGTACCTGTTCACGCAGCGCTTCATCAAGTTCCACATCCACTCTGCGATGCGCGGTAATGTAGAACAGCGCGCCTGCCGGGATCGTCGTGTGATACATTTCCTCTAAGCACATCGCCTCCGCGCAAAGCTGAATCTTGTATTCTGATTCATCGCGTATCTTCCCATGCTTGTACTCCACCGGCAGCAGCCGCACCGGGAAATCCACTGCGGGAATCGTGCAGCCGTTTTCATCCCGCACCGCTTCAATGCAGTCGCATTTTCCGCTGATTTGCATTTCGTCCGAAAAGACACTGTTCTCGTAGAGCTTCACGAAATCGCCGCGCCGCTCCACGCGCTGTGTATGAACCCGTTCATGCTCGGCGCGACCTTTCGCCGTCTCGACATTTTCTACCCATACACGTTCATTCAGCAGCAGCGCGGCGCGCCGCAGACAGTAATCTGCCTGCGACAGCCACGATAACGGAAGATACTCCTGCTCGTCATCCACGGGTAAACCAGCTTTCTCCCTGCGGCAGTTCATCCCAGACAATTTTCCCATAAGGATTGCTCAAAAAGCCCATCCGTACCCCCGCAGGCACCTTATCCAGCGCCACCTTTGCTTCATAGTCACGATAATTGCGGGGGAAATCCACCTTCTTCTGCACCGTCACCAGTTCAAAGAGTTTATGCGCCGGTGCACAGCCCAATTTGGCTTGACGTGCGCGCTGTTCAGGATTCGTATCCGTGCCTTCGTGCTTGAAGATGATGAGCGGAGAAACAACCTCCATTTCGCCCTTGCTCGCCGAACGGTCATGCTCATACATGTTGAGAATCGCCTCAAACAGCGCCTTCATATCAGCTTCATCGAATCCCGTTTCCGCTGCAAGATTCGCGCTGATGAAGCCACGCACCTCATACAGACCAAAGGGGATAATCTGCTTGCGTCCCATCGTGCGCAGCTTATCTTCAGACGCTTCCTGTTCCGCTTTCTCATATTCCTCGTAGGATTTGTCATTTCCGCCCAAGGCAGCTGCCATGCGCGTGATGGATATGTCCAGCGGCAGTACCGAATCCAAACTCTTGCCGAAAGCAAGTTGAACAGGACCGCGGACTTGCCCCGCATTGGGGCCAGTAGACATCACAGCCCCAAAGGTGCGCACATCGTAGAAGAGTTCACACGCTTTTTTGCGTGCCGCATAAACCGGATTTTTTTCTTTCGCACCTTCAATCCCCGCTTCGCGCTTTGCCAGCGCAATCTGCTTATTCAGATTCACCGCCTTCTGCACGAAAATCCCCATGCCCGGCACGCCCGGATAAGCAATCTCAATATAGTTGCGAATGCGGCGTTTCGTGGCCACGTCGGTGATAAATCCCTGCATGGTCTGCGGGTCAATCCGGGGCATGTTGCCCATATCCGGGTCGCCGTTCGGGTTGGCATTGGTACAAGCAACATAGTACATAAATTCGTAACGGTTCTGCAGTGCCATTTTCTTATTCCTCCTCGTCCGTTTCTGCCGCAGCTTTCTGTTCTTTCTTCACTTTCCGCATTTCATTGAGTCTCCGATTCAACTCCGCTGTCATTTGGCGATACCCCAGCGCAAAGTAAGCCTGCTGCTCCAAGTTCAGCATGGTGGGGATTTCCCCAATGTCACAAGTCACCTTATCCAGCATTTCCAGATACATCTTCAGATAGTCGCCCTTGATTTTGTCCTGGTGCGGTACGGAGAGAATTGACAGCTGCCCCAGCACCAGCGCTGGCATCTGACAAGCAGACGCATAATAGCGCTGTACAATACCTGCCTGAACATCTCTCATTGCAAACTGCTGCATACTCGCATACACGGCGACCCACGCGCCGCAGCGGTACGCAACATTCGTATTTTCCGCCTGATACATAGCTTCTATCACGCCTTCCTTTCGATTGTTTTTCCGAATCAGCCATACTTTCAGCCATTGGCAGCACATTGCATCGGGCACGGGCGCATGTTTATCTTCTTCGCTGGCACTGGCCATTTGATTGCGAATGTATCGCAGCGCACGAACCGCCACGGAATCCGGCAGCATACTGTCCGTCAAGATTGCGTGCAGCACCGCTGGCGTAATTCCTGAAAGTTCCTTTCTCATTCGCTCGAAAAATTCTTTTTTCGTTTCACTTTTTTTACTTTTTCGTTTCGGTTTCAAGCGAATCATCATTGCTTTCAGCGAATTAATTTTTGTGAATCCCGTTCCACCGAGATCGACCATTTGCAAGTCATTGCGCCATTGCTGGATATTCTTCTCTAATTCACCGTAATTACCATGATCATAGCTGTGAATCCGCGCACGCCCTTTGACGCCGGACAGCAGCAGAATATAATACTGTGTGCTGGCTGGAATCGCTGTTGCAGCTTCCCCGCTTTCAATGCTTACAAGACGTTTAGCTGGAATATCGCGTTCAGCATCAGGATTCGACGGCACTTCTACCGTCTCATCACTTTCTTCATCATTGTATTCATCAGCATCCTCTATCAGCTGTTCTTCTTCCTGATTTTCATGGTTTCCAGAGTTACCACCCACAGCTTGCTTTATCAGGTCGCTTTCCAAGGGAACATAGCTGTCAAACCAATGAACAAAGCGCATTCCCGCCAACGTTGGCGAAAGCGTTTCGCTTGACATGAGATGGTCAAGCGCCGCTTTCACCGCATCAATTGCTTCCGAAGAAACAGGCGCATTCGCCGATTGCTTCAGCCCATATGAGCGGAATGCTGCCTTATCAAAACAGAACAGTGGCAGCGATCCATTTCCCCCAACTTCCTGAAAACCCGTAATGAGTGGCAGGGTAGCAACAGGCGTCGTTCTTTCTCCTGTAATCAGGCACAGGCTTTCTGCCGCGCCGTGCCGTGCGAACTGCTGACGGAACTCCCGCCACCATTCCTGCACCTTTGGAATTTCAACAATGGGTGTTCCTGCAATTTCAAAAGAAACCGCGTCAGATGGTTTGATTTTCAGTCGTATCAATTCCTGCCGCACTTGCTCACAGCAAATTTCGTCCTCCAACAGCCGTACACAAGTTGATAATTCAGGCACTTTCTGCGCTGCCAGCTGAAGGGAGTCAAGATAGAACTGATGCTTGAGCATTTTTCGTTGCGGCTTTTTATTTTCTTCGTTGCTCTCTATTTCTTCTTGCTGAACCTCTTTCCAGAAAACAATTTCGTACTTTTCTACAAGCACATTACACTTATCACCATGTGTCAGGCTTCCACCGTCGGGGCAAAAGTATTCATCCTCGCCGTCCTGCCTCACGCCAAGGAACGTGCCATTTGCGCCAAGGCAAACCCATGCCTTTACCGTCTTTTTCACCATGCCCGGAGGCGGCAGCAGCTGGTAACGCATGGCATAATCGTACAGCGGTCTCAGCATATCGCATCCCCCTTCAGGACTTCCGGGCTATCATAGGGCGGCACTTCAATGACGCCCTGCTTCATCACCGCATGATACAGGGACAGCCTTGTCCGCGTTTTCTTGCGAACCTCCGCGTCATGCAGGTCAAAAATGTCGTACACCATCAAGCCCAAATCCATGTCTTGCTGAATCGGCTTTTCGTTCGGGTCACTTTCAGAAAAGTACGCGACGCATTCCCTTAAGCCGAGCGCAGGCTGGCAAAAGCACTTGCCACCTTTAATTCGCCGTTCAGCCTGTGCATACAGCTGCTCCACCGTACCATGATAATCCGGCCGCGGCACAATCTGCGCGGTAATGCGGTAGCGGACATCATACAGGAAAACCGTTTGCCGCGGTGTTCGCTTGTCTGGATCATTTGTGTCAATTGGTTGCATGTCATTCCCTAACTTGTCTTTCACTTCATTGCGCCTGACGCTGATATAGCGAATCGGCTTCAGCACCTCAATTTTTGTCACCATCCAAAAAAATTCTGTCCTTTTGCTGTAAATACTTGACAGTATGCCTCGTGCTGCTGATGGTGTTGGGACTGCCTGCGAAAGCCTTTCTACTTTCGTTGTCGGCGAAGTGAAGCACGCCAAGTCACCCCAAACGGTCACTGAAATCTCCATGATTTTTCATCACCTCCATGTTCTTCTCTCTGCCAAATCAGCAGAGAGGATAGCATTATCTTTGTACTATTTCAATTCTCAGCTTGTTACCCTATCAGTGTTTCAAGCTGTCAGTACAAATATAATATAATTCGCATGAATTGTCAATGGCAAATCTGGTATATAAGCATTTTTTTCACCATATTGGGAGGTCGTTTTTCAGCTGCATCCCCGTATCCATATGATAATCATCCTTCCTGCGAAGCACCCAATAGCCGGATGGCTGCCTGCTCTCATTCCGTTTTCCCGCAAAATACAGCTGCTCCGCATAACAGTTGAAGTCATCATTCGCATATGCTGTCACGCACAGCTTTGCAGCTTCATGCATCCACTTCGCCGTCACGCCGTTTTCCAAGGCTTCTTCCTTCAGCTTCTCAAACAGCTTGTTTTCAGGTTCATATGGCACAAGCACCTGCACGCCGTCATTCTTGATGATGCGATAGTGTTTCTCAGCTCCTGCATAATCCTGGTTTTGGACGGCCTCGCTCAGTTCCTTCTTCCCTTTCAACTTCCAAAAGAGCTTCTGATAGTAGCGCTGAATGTCGCTCGGATTCATCAAGTCAATCGGTTTCTCAATATGCAATGCACTAACCAGCGTTGCCGCCTTGTTATACCAATTATCTGGATACAAATTGTCTTCATCCGGAAGGAACACAAGCACTTGCCCGCCTTCGGGATGGCGACCGTTTCGATTGCATCTTCCCGCCGCCTGAATGATTGATTCCAGCGGGGCCAGCGCGCGGAAAACGCTGTCAAAGTCCAAATCCACCCCCGCTTCGATGCACTGCGTCGCAACCACACGGCAAGGCAAGCCGTCGCGCAGCCGCTTTTTGACTTGCTCTATCACGACGCGCCGATGTGCCGGACACAATTCCGTCGTGATGTAGAATACTGATTCCGTCTCACATAGCAATTTCAGCGCATCGAACAGCTTCTTCGCGTGCTTTTTCATGTTCACAATGGTGCAGCTACTCCGCTGTGCCGCCATTTTCTGCGCAATTTCTTCCCACGAGATTCTCTCATTCGGCAAAACTCGCCATGTCACCTGAACACGGCGAAGTTGCTGATACATATCGGCATGGTTCGGACAAATCTCCGTAGCATGCCAAGTAAGATTAGGGATTGATTGATAATCCGGCTGTGTCGCCGTAGAAAAGAGCATCGTCACATTTTTCTTCGGCAGATTGCAAAGCGCCTGAATGGTTTTGAGCGTCGCAGGAAACAATTCTGCAGACAAGCTCTGCGCTTCATCGAAAATGATTACAGAATTTGCCAACCGATGCAGTTTCCGAAGATTCGGGGCTTTTGCCGCAAACAGCCCCTCGAAAAATCGCACGGATGTGGTCACAATGACTGGCATATCCCAGCGCTGCGCAAACTTTCGCTGCTCTTCTGTCAGCTGCCGTTGGCTATGATCTTCCAGCAAAACGTCATCCCCAAGGATTTTCCGATATTCAATTGCATTCTGTTCCGTCAGCGTAATAAACGGCAGCACAATGATGATTCGCTGCTGACCGTTCTTGCGGCATTGGCGCAGCGCAAAATGCAGCAAGGCCAGCGTTTTTCCTGTGCCAGTAGGCGCTGTCAGGGTGTAAATCCCCGGCGCATGATCCCCCGCCCTGCCGCACGTTTCAAACAACTCATTCCGCAGTGCATTGAGTTTTTTATCAGCCGTTGAGTTTCTTGCTAATTCCGCCCGATGCGCATTTAAGCGCTCCAGCCAGTTTTCCGCATCACATTTCGGCGGCTCCGGGATGATTTCCCCATCCTCTTCCGCTGATGCGGTGTAATCTGCATCTACCAAGCAAGAAAGCAGCATTCGCGACCAAAGCATCCGTTCTTCTTCCCCAAGCGTCATGATCTTAGGTTCAGGACATTCCCACTGCGGAAGTTCTTCATGAAATATCTCCGCAAGCACACGGTAATTTTCTTTTCCTGTTAATGCAACCTCCTTTCCATCATTGCCTTCCAACCACTTTTGCGCTGTCATGCATTCACGCAGCGAATACTTCAGCTGGTCGTAGCAGAGCAGCGTTCCATGATGTGCATTGATTGCCTCTAAAATGGGCGCGTAATTGGTACTTGCAATCTCCTTACCTGCGCATTTATGTGTAGCAATCAGAAACCACCGCAAAAACGCAGCGCTCACCCTTGCATGGTCTACTCTGGATGCGTTTCCTTCCAAAACATCTTGGAATTTATCTGTGAGCTTGCCAGCATCATGAACCGTTCCGGCCATTTCCGCTTCTTTTTCCATGCCCAGTTGTCTTCCATACTCTTTGCTCAATTCTCCCACCGCGCAAAGATGTTCCTTCACCTCCACCTGCTTGCGTCCGGGACGCTTTGACTTTGCGTACCACTTCTTCATAGTATCTCTCCATCTTCATATTAAATTTGAACGGTTGAACTTCATATTTAGTGTACATAAGTTCCTCTATTTTGTCAATACTCTCAATGGTAAAATTTTAAGGCAACACCGCACAAATGAGGTACCGGTCACTGGCACCATATCCCCCCGATATATTCACCAATTTCCCTACAAATCAATCCGAGTAATAGCAAAAGGCTCTGCCGTTCTTCCTTCACGGAAGTCAGCAGAGCCTTTTGCATCCTATAAAGTTATATTCCAGCACCCGCAAGCCATTCGCGCCATCCGACACATCAGAATAGCACAAACGCCGCGGTTGCTATCATCTTGCTACCAAGCAGGCAATCCTGTTTTGAAAAAGTACGTGTTTTCAAGACTTTTCAGCCTTTCGGGGATTATTCCCACTCAATACTCGCCGGCGGCTTGGTTGTCACGTCCAGCACGACGCGGTTCACATGCGGCACCTCATTGACAATCCTTGCGGAGATCGTGCGCACGACGTCGTACGGGATGCGCGCCCAGTCGGCGGTCATGAAGTCGTCCGTCGTGACCGCGCGGATGGCGACGGTGTAGTCGTACGTCCGCTCGTCGCCCATGACGCCCACGGAGCGGATGCCCGTCAGGACGGTGAAATACTGGTGGATATCGGCGTCCAGACCGGCCTTGGCGATTTCCTCGCGCAGCACCGCGTCGCTCTCGCGGACAATCTCCACCTTTTCCGGGGTCAGGTCGCCGATGACACGAATCGCCAGGCCGGGGCCGGGGAACGGCTGACGCCAGACAAGATCGTGCGGGAGACCCAGCGTTTCGCCCAGCGCGCGCACTTCGTCCTTGAACAGCATCCGCAGCGGCTCAATCAGCTGCGTGAAGCCGAGTTCCTTGGGCAGACCGCCGACGTTGTGGTGGCTCTTGATGACCGCCGCGCCCGTCGCCTGACCACTCTCGATAACGTCCGGGTAAATCGTGCCCTGCGCGAAGTAGTCCAGCTTGCCGAGCTTTTCGGATTCCGCCTTGAATACTTTCAGGAAGTCACGACCGATAATCTTGCGCTTCGTTTCGGGGTCGGAAACGCCCTTCAAGTCCTCATAGAAGATTTTGCTGGCGTCGGACGCAACCAGGCGCACGGGGAAAGTGTGCGTGAACACATTCACCACCTGCTCGGTTTCGCCCTTGCGCATGAAGCCGTGGTCAACGTAGACGCAGGTCAGGCGGTCGCCGATGGCCTTATAAATCAGCGCCGCCGCGACGGAGGAGTCCACGCCGCCGGAAAGTCCCAGCAGCACCGTGCCCTTGTCGCCCACGATTTCGCGGATGTTGGCAATCGCCGTCTGCGCGTAGGTTTCCATCGACCAGTCGCCCACGCAGCCGCAGATATTCAGGAAGTTTTCGATGACCGCGCGCCCCTCGTCGGAGTGGGTCACTTCCGGATGGAACTGCACGCCGTAGATGCGCTTGTCGTCGTTCGCCATCGCCGCAACGGGGCAGTTCGTGCTGTGCGCAATCGGGTGGAAACCAGCCGGGCACTTCTTCACCTGATAGGTATGGCTCAGCCAGCAGGAGGAAGCATCCGACATGCCGGAGAGCAGGCTCGTCTTATCGTCCATCGTCACGGTGATTCGGCCATACTCGCGCTGTGCCGCCTTTTCCACCGTGCCGCCCAGCAAATACGCCGTCAGCTGCATTCCGTAGCAGATGCCCAGCACCGGCACGCCCAGCTGATACACGCCCTCGTCGCAGCGGGGTGCATCCTGTTCCAGCACGCTCGCCGGGCCGCCGGAGAGAATCACGCCCACGGGGTTCTGCGCGCGAATCGTCTCCAGACTCGCGTCATAGGGCAGGACGCAGGAATACACATGGCATTCGCGCACGCGCCGCGCAATCAGCTGCGTGTACTGTCCGCCGAAATTCAGAATGACGATTTTCTGTGTTTCCGCCATTGATTGATTTCCTCCACTATTTCTTTCCCAGTTTCAAATTTCAAATTGCAAAAGCAGCACCATGTTTACACACAATGCTACCTTATATTGTGCCACATTTCCGCCGTGAAAGCAAGCCCCTGCACGGCTTTTTTTCCTGCCGGCTGATTAGTTTACACGTTAGCCTTACGTCGTTTCCTTTCATTGTTCCTTTCGGTGAAAATTTCGCCATATTTATCAGCTTTTTTCTTCTTTTGCCGCTTGACAAGGGCATTTTTCCGGGTTATAATACCCATATACCTAACTGTTAAGCTAACAGGAAGAGAGGAATGCTTCATGTTTCGTCAGGATTGTTCGCACCATCTGCTTACGACCATTCTGCCTTTCTGGGAGAACCTGACCGATTGGGAGCGCGGCGGCTGGTTCGGCTATGTGAATCATGACCTGTCCGTGGCGCGTGACGCGCACAAGGGCTGCATCCTCAACAGCCGCATTCTGTGGACGTTCTCGACGGCGGCGCGCGTAACGGGCGATAAATCCCTGCTGCGCTATGCGCGCCATGCGTTCGCATTCCTGCCGCATTTTGAGGATACCGAGCGCGGCGGCGTGTACTGGTCGGTGACGGCGGACGGCGATCCGCTGGACAAGACAAAGCATACCTACTGTCAGGCGTTCGCGATTTACGGCTTGGCGGCGTACATGCGCGCCATCGGCGAAAGCGACCCGGATTATGCCCCTGCGCGCGACAAGGCGATGGCGCTTTTCCGCCTGATTGAGACGAAATGCAGCGACGCGGGCGGCTACGGCGAGGCCTATGAGCCGGATTTCACCCCCGTCGGCAACGAAAAGCTGTCCGACAACCCGAAGCTGATGGAGCGCCACGAGACGGCGTCCCGCACGATGAACACACTGCTGCACGTTTTGGAGGGCTATGCGGAATTATACCGCGCCATGCCGGACGAAGCTGTGCGCCGCGCCGGAGAAGTCTGCTTAGAGCGCTTCCTGAACGTGATGTACAATCCGGGCAAGCGCCGCTTGGAGGTCTTCTACGACCGCAACTACCGCTCTTTGCTGGACATGCAGTCCTTCGGGCACGACATTGAGGCCTCGTGGCTGATTTGGGACGCGGCAGAGACGCTGCTGCCCGAATCAAACCGCGCGCCGTATCTGCACATGTGCCTGACGCTGGCGGAAGCTGTCCGCGAACGCGCATTCACCGACCACGGCTTGGAGAACGAAGTCGTCGAGGGCAAAGTTGACCACACGCGTGTCTGGTGGGTACAGGCGGAGACGGTGCTGGGCTTTCTGAATGCCTATGAGCTGACGGGCGCATCCACTTGGCTGAGGCAGGCGGAAGCGCAGTTTGCCTACATCCGCCGCGCCTTTGTTGACCCGCGTCCGAACAGCGAGTGGTTCTGGTCGCTGTCCGAATCCGGCGTCCCGACGGACAAGCCGATTGTGGAAGAGTGGAAGTGTCCGTACCACAACAGCCGCATGTGCCTGCGGGTGATGGAACATCTGGCGTAATGTTCCATCGGCTATCGCGCTGATGCTTGCATTCATGCTGTTTTTACCTTTCTGAATGTGCTTTCGCCTTGCGCAGGGATTTCGCTCCTGCGGGAGCGACAAGGGGGCTTTGCGGTCGCCCCCTTGACCCCTTCGCAGTGCACACTCCTGTTTATTGGTTTGTATTGCTGCTTAGGAACGAAAAGCACACTAACTAAAAAACTTCCGATACAATTCAATTAACTTAGGAGAGCACCGAAGGTTTCCAAAGGGCGATCGGAAAGCCCTTTGGTCGCCTCCGCAGAGGCGAAACCCCTGCGTCAACAAGCACAAAAGCATCAAGGAATCCGAAAATCAACGAAAAAAACGGACTTTGCCCTCGCAAACATCCACAAATCTGGAGGTTTTATTTCACCATGAGCGGTATCACCATGCGTGACATTGGGCGACAGCTGGGGGTCAGCGCCGTCACCGTGTCAAAGGCGCTCGCGGGAAAATCCGGCGTGAGTGAGGAAATGCGGCAGAAAATCATCCGCCGCGCATCCGAACTCGGCTATGTCAACCCCAACGCGCCGCAAACCACGCCCACATCCGGCTTGGATGTCGGCATCCTCATTCCGGAGAACTTCTTCTCCGTCGTGTCCTTTTATGCAACTTTCTACAAGCAGCTCGTGCAGGCGCTGACCGACGCGGGGCATTTCGGCATCATGGAGCTGGTCACGCATGACATGCAGACCGCGCTGACCCTGCCGAATCTCCTGCGTTCGCGCCACGTCGATGCGCTCATCTGTCTGGGGCAGCTGACTTCCCCGTATATGCAGCTGCTGACGCGGCAGGAAATGCCCGTCATCTGTCTGGACTTCCACGACCCCTTTGTCACCACTGACGCCATTGTCAGCGACAACGCTTTCGGCGCGGCGCAGTTGACCTACTGGCTGATTGAGCAGGGGCATCGGGACATCGGCTTCGTCGGGGATATCAAGGCAACGTCCTCCATCATGGAACGCTACCTCGGTTTCCTTTCCGCAATGCTGATGAAGGATTTGCCCGTGCGCCCCGAATGCGTTTTTTCCGACCGCGACCCGGAAGGGAGCATGTTCCACACCTTCCAGCTGCCGGAGAAAATGCCGACTGCGTTCGTCGTGAACTGCGATATGTCCGCGCAGGCGCTGATTACCGACCTGCAAAGCCGCGGCTACCGCGTGCCGGAGGACATTTCCGTCGTGGGCTTCGATGATTTCTGCCCGACCGCTGGAAACACGCCGCCGCTGACAACCTTCCGTGTCAATTGCCCCGCGATGTGCCGCATGGCGGTCAAGCTGATTGGCGAGCGCTGCGCGGGCGACCGCAAAACCGTCGGGCGCGTGGTGATTGGCGGCGAATGCGTCTTCCGCGATTCCGCCGCGCCGGTGTCTGTCATTCACTAATCCCGGAGAGCAACTGCTTTCCGTATAAACAAACAAGTAAGAAAGAGGTACGAGAACATGGCTGTCAAGATGCTCAACGTCCCCTCCCTTCCCAACATTCCGTGGCAGGAGAAGCCGGCTGACTACAAGCTTTCCTCCCCCGTCTGGCGTTACAGCGAGAACCCCGTCATGGGGCGCAATCCCACGCCGGAAATTGCCCGCATCTTCAACTCTGCCGTTGTGCCGTGGGAGGATGGCTACATTGCCGTTCTGCGCGGCGAGCAGGTCAACGGCATCCCGTATGTCTACCTCGGACATTCCAAGGACGGCATTCACTGGGACGTCGAGCGCGAAAAAGTGCCCTTTGTGGATGACAACGGCAACCCGAAAATGCCGCACTACGCCTATGACCCGCGTCTGGTGAAGGTGGATGACACCTACTACATCATTTGGTGCACCGACTTCTACGGCGCTGCCATCGGCATGGCGAAGACGAAGGACTTCAAAACCTTCACGCGCATCGAGAACCCCTTCATCCCCTTCAACCGCAACGCCGTGCTGTTCCCGCGCAAGGTGAACGGCAAGTTTAAGCTCCTGTCCCGCCCGTCCGACTCCGGCCACACGCCTTTCGGTGATATTTTCATCTCCGAATCGCCCGACATGGAGTACTGGGGACACCATCGCCATGTGATGGGGCGTGGCAGCAACTGGTGGGAATCCGTCAAGATTGGCGGCGGCGCTGCCCCCATTGAAACGACCGAAGGCTGGCTGCTGTTCTACCACGGCGTCGCGACCACCTGCAACGGCTTCGTCTACTCCATGGGCGGCGCGATTCTGGACATCAACGAGCCGTCGAAGGTGCTGTACCGCTGCGAAAACCACCTGCTGACGCCGGAAGAGCCTTACGAAACGACTGGCTTCGTGCCGAACGTCGTTTTCCCCTGCGCTACCCTGCAGGACGGCGACACCGGCCGCATCGCCATCTACTACGGCGCGGCGGACACCAACGTCGGTCTGGCGTTCACCACGGTGGACGAGGTTGTCACCTACATCAAGGCGCACTCCAAGCTCCAATGGGGCGACGACATCGCGCAGGACGATTTCTGATTTTGCGGGGATGTACGAGTGCGTACATCCCTCTTTTTGTGCAGGAGGAGGCGCCAGAGGCGCTGCCTCTGGACTCCGCAAGGGAGAATGAAACGGGACGAAGTCCCCTCCCTTGACCCTTTCGCGCGATTGAGTTGACTTCTCTTTCATACTGCTTTCGCGTGTTGATGGAGAGATTTCGCCTCTGCGGAGGCGATTCCCCCTGCCACAATCAAAATCAATTCCCTTAGCACCTGTACTAAACAAACAATGCAAAGGAGCGACCACTGCTATGCAAATCCGCAGTTTTTCCTCCCTGATGGAGTCCTACGAGCGCCTCATCGCGCGCCCGAACCCCGCCAATGACCACTTCTATAACGGGCTTTATACCCGCTACCGCTACCCCGTCCTCACCCGCGAGCACATCCCGCCCTTCTGGATGTACGACGCTGACCCCGCGTCGAACCCCTTCATGATGCAGCGCCTCGGCGTCAATGCCACCATGAACAGCGGCGCAATCAAGCTGAACGGCAAGTACTGCCTCGTCGTGCGCGTCGAAGGGATGGATCGCAAGTCCTTCTTCGCCGTCGCGGAATCCGACAAGCCCACTGAGGGCTTCCGCTTCCGGGATTATCCTGTCGTCCTCCCCGATACCTGCGCAGAGGAAACAAACGTCTACGACATGCGCCTGACGCAGCATGAAGACGGCTGGATTTACGGCGTATTCTGCTCCGAAAGCAAGGACCGCACCAGCAGCGATTTGTCCGCGGCGGTTGCGGCGGCGGGCATCGTACGCACGAAGGACTTGCAGAGCTGGGAGCGTCTGCCGAACCTCAAGACGCTCCGTTCGCCGCAGCAGCGCAATGTCGTCCTCCACCCCGAATTTGTGGACGGGCAATATGCTTTCTATACTCGCCCGATGGATGATTTCATCGAGACGGGTTCGGGCGGCGGCATCGGCTTCGGGCTGTGCAAGGATATTGAGCACCCCGTCATTGATGAGGAGAAAATCATCTCCCTGCGCCGCTACCACACCATCACCGAGAGCAAAAACGGCGCGGGCGCAACGCCAATTCGCACCGACAAGGGCTGGATTCACATCGCGCACGGCGTTCGTAACACGGCGGCAGGGCTGCGCTATGTGCTGTACGCCTTCATGACGGCGCTGGATGACCCGTCGCGCGTGATTGCCGAGCCGTCGGGGATGCTGCTTGGCCCGATGGGGCACGAGCGCGTGGGCGACGTGAGCAACGTCGTGTTCTCCAACGGCGCGATTGCGGATGACGACGGCAAGGTGTACATCTACTATGCCTCGTCGGACACGCGCCTGCACGTCGCTGAAACGGACATTGACCGCCTGTGCGACTATCTGCTTCACACGCCCAAAGATCCGCTGCGTTCGCCGGACTGCGTGCGCCAGCGCTGCCTGCTCATCTCGCACAACCTCGCGTTTATGGGAAAGAAGGACGACTAATGGCAATTGAGTTTAAACTTGCGCCCCTGTTCGGCAGCGGCGCGGTGCTGTGCCGCCGCAAGGAAGTGCGCGTCTGGGGTACGGCGGCGGATGGGCAAACTGTCACCGGGCGCGTAATGACGGCGGATGGGCTGATTCTCTCCGAAGGCGTCTGCACAGCGCGCGACGGACGCTTCCTCCTGCATCTTCCGCCGATGGAACAGGCGGCCGGCTGCACGCTGACCGTCACCTGCGGGGCAGAAACGTGCACATCCACCGATATTTCGGTTGGCGAAGTCTACCTCGCGTCCGGGCAGAGCAACATGGAACTGGAACTGCAAAACGCCGACGAGGGGCAAGATTTAATCGCGGCGCATGACGACCCGCTGGTGCACTACTTCAACGTCCCGAAAAAGAGCGTCTGGGATGACGACGCGATTGCAGCCGAAGCCGCTTCCCGCTGGGAGCGTGTCCGCCCCGGCTATGCGCGGGATATGTCCGCCGTCGCGTACTTCTTCGCCCGCAAACTCGCGCGGACGATTGACTGCCCTATCGGCATTATTGACTGCTACTGGGGCGGTACATCCGTGACCTGCTGGATGGATAAGGAAGCGCTGGAAGCAACCGCCGAGGGGCAGCGCTACATCACCCGCTACCGTGAGCAGGGCGGCGACAAGCCTTTTGACCAGTGGCGGCAGGAGGAAGATGCTTTCTGGGTTGAAATGAACGCGTGGAATGCGCATGTTGCTCAGCTGAAGAAGGACAATCCCGGTATCTCGTGGCCGGAAATCAACGAAACCGTCGGCCCCTGCCCTTGGCATCCGCCGGTTGGTCCCGGTTCGCCGTATCGTCCGGGCGGGCTGATTGAAACGATGACAAAGCGCGTCGTTCCCGCGACGCTGACCGGCATTCTGTATTATCAGGGTGAGGATGACACCGCGAAAACCGAGCATTACGACGTGCTGCTGACTGCGATGGTGATGCGCCTGCGTCAGCTCTTTCGCGACGATTCGCTCCCCTTCCTCAACGTGCAGCTGCCGATGTGGATTGCCGCCGGCGACGAGGATAAGCACGACTGGGCGCGCCTGCGTCTTGCACAGGCACGCGCGGCGAGCGCCCTCCAGCCCGGCGGTCTGGCGATTCTGCTGGACTGCGGCGAGTTCGACAACATCCACCCGACCGACAAGCGTACCCCCGGTGAACGCCTGTGCGACGTTGCCCTGCGCGTCGTCTATGGCATGGACGCGCCGGAATCCCCCCGCGCGCTGGGGAAGTATACGCAGGGAGATACGCTCGTTGTCACGCTGAGCGCACCTGTGCTGCGCCGGGAGACGGGCGAACTGCTGCTGGAGATTGCCGGGGAGGACGGGGCGTATCACCCTGTGCAGTCGGTGACGCTGGCTGTGGCGGAGATGCGCTTGCGGAGCGTGGCGGTGCTCCACCCGACGAAGGTAAGGTATGCATATGTGAATTGGGGAAAAGTGTCGCTGTTTGGGCGGAATGGGCTTCCGCTCGCCCCCTTCGCCTTCGAGGGCTAAAAGAGGATAAACACGCGGAAACAATAGGGGAAAAACGACCAACTCAATCGCGCGGAGGGGTCAAGGGACAGCGTCCCTTATTAGGTTTATGGCAACGCCCCAACTGTTGCTCGGACGCTCAACTCCAAGAAAACCGCCAACAAAGGCGCAGACAGCGAAGCGTCCCTGCCAGTAACCAAACCACAATCAAAACAGACCAGCACGGCATCACACCATGCTGGTCTGTTCTTTATTCTGCTTACTTTTCCGGCGCATCCGGGGTGGTCGGCGTGGGCGGCACCGGGGCTTTGCCCTGAATGTACACCGGGTATGCCGCGCTCACCCGCTGACCGTCATTCACCGTCGCGGTGACGAGGACAATTTGTGTTTCCGCGTTTGCGGACACGCGCAGCTTCCCGTCGCCAGAAATCGTCGCAACGCTCGCGGGGCAGTTGACCGCCCACGTCACACGCTTCACCGTGGCGTTCGCGGGCTGCACCGTCGCCATCAGCCGGAGCGTCGCACCCGCGCGGACGATGCGGTTGCCTGTAATCACCACGCCCGTCGCCGGAATGCCGACCGTCACGCGCACGGACGCGCGCTTGTTCGAGCCGTCGGTCGTGCGGACGGTAATCGTCGCTGTGCCTGCCTTCAGGCCGCGCACAACGCCGTTTGCATCCACCGTCGCAACGCGGGTGTTGCTGCTGCGCCAGCGGATGGGCATCTGCGCCGTTTCGGGTGTTGCCGACACATGCAGCTGCACCGACGCGCCAACGTTGACCCAGCTGCTGGCTGCCGTCAAGGTGAGTTTCGTCGTCTTGGGGTAAATGACAAGCGTCCACGTTGCGGAAATTGTGCTGTTTTCCGCGCTGACGGCGTTCACCGTTACCGTCGTGATTTCTGTCACGTTCTTCGTGGTCAGCACGCCGCTGGTCGAAATCGTCGCGACGCTCGCGGGGCAGTTGAGCGAGTAGATAACCTTCTGATTCGCGGCATCCTTGGGCAGAATCGTCGCCTTGATGGTCGTGGACTGCCCGCCGCCGAGTTTTTCCGCGCCGCTGATGGTCAGCGACTTGACCGTTTTCTGTACCTTGACAGTGAACTTCGCACGGACACCCGTGCCGTCCGTCGCCGTCGCGGTAATCGTCACTGTGCCCGCCTTGAGCGCGGTCACAACGCCATTTGCATCCACCGTCGCAATGCGCTTGTTGCTGGTCGACCAAGTGACGCTCTGTGCGGCATCTTCCGGCAAAACGCGCGCCGTCAGCTGAAGCGTCTTGTCCTCGCCGTCCACATCAATGTAGTTTCTCGGCGCGGAAATGGCAACCGTCGTTACCGGGGGCAGAATCTGCACGGTGCGCGTCGCCGTAATCGCGCTGTTCTCCGCGCTGACCGCCGTTACCGTGATGGTCACAGGCGCGGTGAACCCCTTGCCAGCCTTCAAGCGCCCATGCCGGTCAATGGTCGCAATGTCTTTGCCGCAATCCACCGACCAGATAACCTTCTGGTTCGTCGCCGTAGCGGGGGTGATGACGGCGTTCAGCGTGATGGTTTTTCCCTGCGCAACGGCACTTGCGCCGCGGATTTCCAGCGTACCGACCGCGCTGCCGACCGTCAGGGTGATTTTCGCCGAGCGGCCCGAACCATCCGTCGCCTTGGCGGTAATCGTCACCTTGCCGACCTTCTTCGCCGTCACCAGACCGTTTGCATCCACCGTCGCAATGCGCTTGTTGCTGGTCGACCAAGCCACCTGCTGGGAGGCGTCCTCCGGGATGCATTTTGCCGTCAGCTGAAGCGTCGGGGAAGCGAGATCAATCGTCAGGCGCGGCGCGGAAATCGCAAGTCCCGTCGTCACCGGGCGAATCGTGACCGTGTGGGTGGCGCGAATCGCGCTGTTCTGCTTGGACACAGCCGTCACGGTAATGGTCGTAATCGCGCTGATTTTCTTGGTCGTCAGCTTGCCGCTCTGGCTGATGCTGGCGATGCTCTTGTCGCAGTCCACCGACCAGACGACGCTCTTTTCCGTCGCATCCGCCGGCATCATCACTGCCTTGAGCGTGATGGACTTGCCCGCCGCGACGCTGCTTGCGCCCTCGATGGTCAGCCCCGTCACGCCGCTGACGACGCGCAGGTTGATGCTGCCCTTGACCTTGCTGCCGTCCTTCGCCGTGGCAGTGATGGTCACTTTGCCGGTCTTGCGCGCCGTCACCAGGCCGCTTGCATCCACCGTCGCGATTTTGCTGCTGCTGCTCGACCATGTGACATCGGTAATCGCGTCCTCCGGGTCGCACGTCGCTTTCAGCTGCAAAGTTTTGCTGCCGCTCAAATCAACATACGTCGTGGGCGCGCTGACGGTGATTTTTTTCACGCCCGGCGCAATGCACAGGCGGAAGTTCGCATAGCGCGACGGGTCACTTTTCAGCGCCGCCGACACCTGCACATAGTGCGTGTATGCCACACGTTTGGTGGTAATAACGCCGCTTTTGATGGTCGCCAGCGAAGCATCCGCCGGGTACAGCGTCCATTCCAAATCGCTGTTCGGGACGTTTTTTCCGTCGATGGTGACGGAGAACGTCAGCTTCTCGCCGCCGCGAACCGTCTTTGCGCCGGAAATAACGACTTCGCCTTTCGCGGGCGGCGTAGGCAGCGGCGGCGCGGGCGGCAGGTCACTGCCCGTGGTGATATCCGACGGCGTTGTGACCGCCAGCGCTGTATTGCTCCATTGCGGCACAAGCAGCACCGCCAGCGCCAGCATCAGCACCAACGCCGCCTTTTTCATGCTTTGCTTCATGGTTCTTTCCTCCTACCAATTTCCGAAAAAGGGATTCCGCATTCTTCATTGTAGCGCAGAGCGCAGCCCTGCGTCAAGCAAATTTCGCCTGTGGGTGAAGAATTTACAAGTCACCGCCTTGCAAAGGCGTAAATCCCAATCGCCGCGGCAATGGACAGATTCAGCGAATCCACCTTATTGCTGCTTGGAATGCGCACAGGCTGCCCCAGACGGCTGAACTCCGGCGGCAGACCGCTGCCCTCGTTGCCGAAAATCAGCGTCCATCGGTCAGGAATGTCGCCTAACACATCCGGCAGGGACTTCGACCCGTCGAGCATGAACGGATAGAGCGTGTGTTCCGGGAACTGCGCCTGATACTGCGAAAAATCATCATAGACATGCAGCCGCAGCTGGAAGATGCTGCCCATGCTGGCGCGGACGGTCTTGGGGTCAAACACATCCACGCACGGGCGGATGACGGCAATATCCTGCACATCAAAGCCGAGCGCTGTGCGGAAAATCGTGCCGACATTACCGCTGTCCGACGGGTGATGCAGGACGATATGCGGCTTGTCAGGGCGCAGGTCATCCTCGAACTTGCTGAACACCGCCGCCGCGAAGCAGTTATCCTTCCCCGAAATGCGGGAAAGCGCCTTGTCCGCCTCTTCCACACGGATATGGTGCTTTTCCGCTTCCTCGCGAAGCCGCTGTGCGCCCTCGGTTCCGGCGCTTCGGCTATGCAGCAGCACGCGGCGGCAGCTTTCCGGGCGGTGCAGCAGGCATTCCATCGCCGGGAACATCCCCGGTGCGTAGGCATAATCCAGCTCCGCCGAATAGGTTGATAAAGACGGCATAATTGCCCTCCTAATTAGAATAGCGCTTCCACAAAGTCCTTAGCATTGAAGGGCTGCAAGTCGTCGATGCCCTCGCCTACGCCGATGTACCACACCGGCACTTCCAGCTCCTGCCGGATGGCAAGCGCAATGCCGCCCTTCGCCGTCCCGTCGAGTTTGGTCAGGATGATGCCGCCGATTTCGCAGACTTCCTTGAACGCGCGCGCCTGCGCCAGACCGTTCTGCCCCGTCGTTGCATCCAGCACGAGCATACAGCGCACATCCGCTTCCGGGAACTCGCGGTCAATCACGCGGCGCATCTTGTTCAGCTCATCCATCAGGTTCTTCTTGTTGTGCAGGCGGCCAGCGGTATCGACAATCAGCAGATCCGCGCCCTGTGCCTTGGCGGACTGGATGCCGTCATAGACGACCGCCGCGGGGTCAGCGCCCTCGGCGTGCTTGACAATCGGCACACGCGCGCGTTCCGCCCAGACCGTCAGCTGGTCAGCCGCCGCCGCACGGAAAGTATCTGCCGCGCAGAGGATAATCCGGCGGCCAATGTTCTGAAAGCGCAGGGCGAGTTTGCCGATGGTAGTCGTTTTGCCCGCGCCGTTCACGCCGACAACGAGCATGACCATCGGCCAGCGCAGCGGCGGACGCGGGATGTCCATCTGCTCAATCATGATATCTTTGAGCATCTGCTTGGCGGTATCGGCGTCCTTGACCTTGTTTTCGCTCACGCGGCGGCGCAGTTCATCCATCATGGCGGTTGTCGCCTTCATGCCGCAGTCGGACATGAGCAGAATATCTTCGAGTTCCTCATAGAAGTCCTCGTCAATCTTCCTCGTTTCCTTCACCAGCGTATCAACGCGCCCCATCAGCGAATCACGCGTCTTGGTCAATCCTTCACGCAGTTTTGCGAACAGTCCCATCGTCATTCCTTCTTTCTAAGGGGCACTGCCCCTTGACCCTTTCGCGCGATTGAGTTGCGCGCATCTTCATACTTTTTTCCGCATGTTTAGCAGGGATTTCGCCTCTGCGGAGGCGACCAAAGGGCTTTCCGATCGCCCTTTGGAAACCTTCGGTGCCCTCTTGCATAGTAGGTTTTTATCGTTGCTCCAATTAGTTTGTGTACCCTTCGTTCTTTCAAGCAGCAATACAAACCAAGCTGCATGGGAGTGTCCGCGCCGAAGGAGTCAAGGGGGCGATCGGAAAGCCCCCTTGTCGCGCCCGCAGGCGCGATTCCCCCTGCAACAATCAAAATCAATTTACACAGAAGCAATCAGCCCCAGCTTGCGCAAGCATCAAGCCTTATGCTTCTCCAAGAACACCATCAGCACCGCCACATCCGCGGGCGATACTCCCGGAATCCGGCTCGCCGCCGCAAGCGACCGCGGACGCTGCTTCATCAGCTTCTGCCGCGCTTCAATCCGAAGCCCGGTCACTTCCTCGTAGGGCAAATCCTCCGGCAGCAGCGTCTCTTCCATCTGCCGCGCGTGGCGAATCAGCGTCTCCTGTCGCTCCAAATAGCCCTCGTACTTCACCGAGATTTCCGCCTGCTCCTGCGCAGGCTTGCCGAATTGCCTAATCTCCGGCGAAAGCTCCGCCAGCGCTGACAGCGTGATTTCCGGGCGCTTCAGCAGTTCCACCGCGCTTAGCCCGTTCTGCACTTCCGGCTGATGATGCTTCTCCAGCCAGTCGTTCAGCGCAATGCCGGGCGTGTACTTCGCCTTGCGGAGTTCGCCCAGCAGCTGCGCGGTTTCCGATGCCTTGCGTTCCGTGCGCTCCATGCGCTCCCGCGTCGCCAGACCCGCCTCGTAGGCGATGCGCGTCAGGCGCAAATCCGCATTGTCCTGCCGCAGGGATAAGCGATGCTCGGCGCGGCTCGTCATCATGCGGTACGGCTCGTCCGTGCCTTTCGTCGTCAGGTCGTCGGTCAGCACGCCGATGTACGCCTGATCGCGCGTGAGCACAATCGGCGGCTTGCCCTGCGCCGTCAAAGCGGCATTCATGCCCGCCAGCAAGCCCTGCGCGGCGGCTTCCTCATACCCGGATGTGCCGTTGATCTGCCCCGCAAAAAACAGCCCCCGCACATCCAGACTTTCCAGCGTCGGGCGCAATTGCCGGCTGTCGATGCAGTCATACTCAATCGCATACGCCAGCCGCGTCAGCTCGCACCGACGCAAACCCGGCACGGAGCGGTACATCTCCCACTGTACATCCTCCGGCAGCGATGTGGACATTCCCTGCACATACCATTCGCGGCTTTGCATTCCTTCCGGCTCCAAGAATACCTGATGGCGCTCCTTGTCGGCGAACTTGACGATTTTATCCTCAATCGACGGACAGTAGCGCGGCCCGATGCCGTGGATTTTGCCGGAATACAGCGGCGCACGGTGGAGATTTCGGCGGATAATGTCGTGCGTTTCCGGCGTCGTCCATGTCAAATAGCATGCGTAGGTATTGTGCAGCGCGCGGTCGGTCATAAACGAGAACGGCGTCACTGGCTCGTCACCGGGCTGCGGCGTCATTTCGTCAAAATCAATCGTCCGCACGT
>ENA-OZBC01000131-OZBC01000131.1-human-gut-metagenome-genome-assembly--contig:-NODE-131-length-32829-cov-7.696436_pt1 | contig 32829 bp, 54 predicted proteins | sample MGYA00243982_ERZ653526 | MGnify/ENA primary metagenome ERZ653526 (study PRJEB26926, sample SAMN06164948) | human gut metagenome | biome: ENVO:00009003; feature: ENVO:2100002; material: ENVO:00002003... | reverse complement strand
CTTAAACGGCAAGTCAGAAGTATGCGTTTTGCAGATATGGCAACACGCCTTGAATATGGGCGAATTTTCCAAACCGACTAAAAAAGACAGTCAGGAAATCGGCTTGATAATGCAAAACCTTGAAAACTGGAAGAAACAGCCATATCCGAAAACTTTCGCAGGCTTCGGCTCGCAGCGATGGTGGCGAAAAGAAGGCTGTGCGGACATAGACAGCTTTGACGATATAGACCTTTAACGGCAAAAATCACTACAAAGTACCCCGAAAATCTACTTTGTAGTGGACTTTGTAGAGGACTTTGTAGAGGTCGTAAAACCGCACTACAAAGCCGTTTTCCCTTAGTTAAACTACAAACTCTACAATAAATTGAGTATTTATATAAAATAGGGATAAAAAAATAAAAATGTATTTTTATATTTTATGCAAACTTTGTAGAGTTTGTAGAGGTTTTCTGAAAAACCGCATAACAAAGCCAAAAACAAGCACTACAACGCAAAATCTACATTGTAGTTTGTAGAGAAAGGAGCTGAAACAATGGAACGTAAAGAATTTTTGCTGATATGTCAGAAAAACGCTATAAGCGGAGATGAACTTGTAACGTATGATGGGATTAAATACCGCCCGATAAGCTATGCGATACGGTTTGACAAGCTCGGCAAGGCAAAGCATACGGCGGTTTTGCATTCGGTTAAAGCCGATAGCATTTTGAACGTCAGCCTTGAAGATGTCGAGCTGTAAATCTTGACATTTTCAAGGCAAAATGGTATAATGGAAGTATGAAAAAAGACAAGAAGCGAGTGTCGAATAGGAGGAAACGTTGAAAATCACTGAAATAAGCGTAAAGGAGCTAAAGCCTTACGCAAAAAACACGAAGAAGCACGACAAGGCGCAGATTGCAAACGTTGCAGAGAGTATCAAGCAGTATGGCTTTGTTCAGCCAATAGTCGTTGATAAGGACAACAACATTGTTATCGGACATTGCAGATATGAAGCGGCTAAAAAGCTGAAGATTGAAACCGTTCCCTGCGTTTGCGTTGATGAGCTGACGGACGAACAAGTAAAGGCTCTGCGGATTGTTGATAACAAGAGCAATGAAAGCCCGTGGAATGTTGAAGCCCTGTTAGACGAGTTGGAAGATATTGATTTAAGCTGTTTTGATTTTGGCTTTGATGAAACCGAAAACGTTAAAGAAGAAGAAAGCAAAAACAAGCAGAACAAAGAGTTAGAAAAAATGGAGCTGAAACAGTTTGAACACCACGATTACGTTGTTTTTGTTTTTGATAACACGCAAGATTGGCTTAATGTTGTAAACAAGTTCGGATTGAAAAGAATAGACGCAGGTTGGGAAAAGAGAAAAGTCGGACTTGGGAGGGTTGTAAAAGGTGAAAGACTTATTGAAGCGCTTGGATGTGAAAATTTTGATACTGAGCCGTTCGAGGTTTAACAGTATTACTACAAACAAGCTGTTGCCAAATTTCGTTGAAATTCTTGTACCCGAAACGCAAAAAAGTGATTATGAAAAAGCAGTCGAAAATCCAATTATTGCTATTCCTGATGAAATTAAAGGTTTGGGAGAAGTTCGAAATTGGGTTTTAGACCATTTCAAAGAACGTATCGTTATTATGATTGACGATGATATAAAATACGTTTATCGCTTGACAGGAGCTAAAAGTGAGCGTGTTGAAGATAAGGACGAAGTTCTTGACATCATTGTCAACACAGCAGTAATGGCAGATGATGCAGGAGCTAAAGTTTTTGGATTTAATCAGAGTGATATTAGAAAGTTCAACGGTGCAGAGCCTTTTTCGCTGTGTGGTTGGCTCGGTTGTGTTATCGGCGTTATAGGTCGTGAACACAAATTTAGAAGTGACAAGTACAAAGTTGATATAGACTTTTGTATGAAATGCTTGCTGACCGACAGGATAATTTGGGAAGATAACCGTTACTTTTTTTCTCAAAGCCGAGATGATAATGTCGGAGGGAACAGCGAGTTCCGAACAGCTAAAGACTTCGAAAAGAGTTTAAACAGTTTGCAAAAAAAATGGGGTAAATACCTGATAGTCGGAATGCACAAAAATCAAATTCGTATAAGAACAAATGTTCAGAGAAAGCAGAGGTTAAAGTATGAGTGATGTTTTAATAATCGGTTGTGGAGTTGTCGGAAACAATCTGTTAAAAGAACTTTCGGTATTAACTCCCGATGTTGTTGACAAATACAAAAAGGAAAAAACAACAAAGAAAAAGGAAAAATACAAGTTCGGATTTGTTTGCGTAGACACGCCTTATGACAAGGAAAAAGAATTGTTTGACACAAGCGAAGTTGTTAATGCAATAAGAGAAAACGATTGCGAAATTTATGTTATAAAATCTACAGTTCCGATAGGCTTTGTTAATTCGCTCGGAAAAGAAAACATTGTTTTTTCGCCCGAGTATTACGGCGGTACACAGCATTGCAATAATTTTAAATTTGATTTTACAATTTTAGGCGGTTGTGAAAAGACTTGCAACAAGGTTATACAGCTTTTGCAAAAAGTGTATGACGCAAGACACAGATTTTTAAAAATGAAATCGTCGGAAGCCGAAATGGTTAAGCTGATGGAAAATTGTTTCCTTGCTACAAAAGTTTCGTTCTGCAATTCTTTTTTTGAAATGTGCAAAGTATATAATTGTTCTTATGAAAGCGTTAGAGAGGGCTTTATCCTCGATGAGCGTTGCGGAGCTTCCCACTCGTTTGTTTATGAAGATAAACCGTACTGGGACAGTCACTGCTTGAACAAGGACACAGTTTGTGCCGCTATGCAAGGAAATGATTTCGTTAAAAATATTATCAAGTATAACGAAAGAGCAAAAAGTAGTAAAAAAATATAAAAAACGTATTGATTTTAAACCTTGTCTGTGATATAATTATTATAGAGCAGAAGCTCAGAAAGGAAGTAATTGTATGAAATTATTTACACAGAGAGGTTATGATTTTTACGAGGTTGCAAGTGCTTTGCAGAAGTCGATAAGACGTGGAGATGTTAAACTTGCAGGGTATATGGCGTTAGAACTGTTCCCAAAGTATTCTGAATATTGTTGGAAAAGGCTGTTAACAATATCGGCAGAGGACTGTTACGGCGTGATAACAAAAGAGATAATGGCGTTGTATGACGCTTTTCACGTTATCAACAAAGGGAAAAAAGGTGAGGAACTGAAAGGCAGGGTTTTTATTTCAAAGGCTGTGATTCTTCTGTGTTCTGTTAAGCATAATCGTGACGCTGATTTACTCAGCAATTACGTTTATGATGCGTATTGCGGAGTATCTGATGAAATGATTGAAAAATTGTTTGACGAAGTAAGAAAAGAGCCTATTGACGTTCCCGAATATGTTTTTGACTGTCACACTTTGAAAGGGAAAAGAGCAGGGAAAACGAAAGAAGATTTTTTTAAGGAAGAAGAAGCGGCGTTAAAAAATAAACAAGCTTCTATTTTTGAATTTAAAGTATAGAGGTGATTAAACAATGCCAAACGTACAGAATTTAAAGCCAGGCGCATACAAGCTGTCAAAGGAAGAAATGGCGAAAGGTGGAAGAAACTCGGCAGTGAAATGCTTGCCGCTATGTTGATGAAAAAAGCAATGAATGGCGATGTCAGCGCTCCCGAAAGGCTTAGTGAAATCGTTCGGGCTTACCGAGATGTATCCGAAATGCCCCTCGCTTTTTAACAAAAGAGGTCACGACCTGTTTTATGGTTTGCTTTATGAGTACGGCGTGAGAAAAGTAACAGAATATCGCTCTGATACCAGTTTTGAAAAAACTTATGGATTTTTCGTTTTTTAGCTTAAAATTGTTGACTTTTGTGTTAAATTGTGATATAATAATAATGTAGCAAAAAGCTACGAAAATCACATTGATTAAAGGAGAAAAAAGTTATGCCGATGATTTATGAACCCGCAGGAAAAGCTAGAGAGTACAGCCCTCTCGCACTCAACGTTTATTTAGGTTGTAGTCACAAATGCGAGTATTGTTACGCAAATGCGATGGCAAGAAGGAACGGAAACAGTTGTTATTTTGGAAACCCAAGCCCGAGAACAAAGGTTCTTGAAACACTTCCGAAAGAACTCAAAAAATGCAAAAGAGAGCAGGTGCTTCTTTCGTTTATCGGAGATGCTTATTGCGAAACAACAGACGATAATGCACTTACACGTTCTGTTCTTGAAATGCTTCTCGAAGCTAAAATGCCTGTTGCAATCCTTACAAAAGGTGGAAAGCGTTGTCTTAAAGACCTTGACCTTTTTAAACGTTTCGGCGAGCATATTCAGATAGGCGCAACACTTACGTTTGACAATGACGCTGATTCCCTCAAGTGGGAAAGTGGTGCGGTTCTTCCGTCAGAAAGACTTGAAACGCTTAAGATTTTACACGATAACGGAATTAGGACATTTGTAAGTTTTGAGCCTGTTATCGTTCCCGAACAGAGTTTACATCTTATGGAACAGAGCCTTGATTTTGTAGATGTTTATAAAGTCGGAAAGCTTAACAATTACAAAGGTCTTGACAAAGCTATAAACTGGACTGATTTTCTTGAGAAAACAGTAAAGCTTTTAAGAGAAAACAAAAAATCATTTTATATCAAACACGATTTAAGACTTGCCGCTCCGACCGTTAGACTTTACGGAAACGAAGTCCTTGCGGACGAACACAATGTCCAGTAAATTGTTTTATAGCGGTGGGCTTATAGCCTGCCGCTTTTTATTTTAGGAGGAAGCATTATAATGACGATTGACGAAGCAAAGGAAATCATCAGAAAAACGAAAAGCCCGTATCTAAAAAGGGATATGGAAAAATTTATTAAACGCACTCAGAAAAAGCTAAAAGAAAAAGCTTTGCAGAAAGGAGATTAAACAATGCCAAACGCACAGAATTTAAAGCCGGGAGCATACAAGCTGTCAAAGGAAGAAATGGCGAAAGGTGGAAGAAACTCACATAAAAAGATGAGGGAGCGCAAGCTCCTTCGTGAATGCCTTTCCGAACTTTTGCAAATGGAATATGACACGAAACAGGGGAAGAAACTCGGCAGTGAAATGCTTGCCGCTATGCTGATGAAAAAAGCTATGAACGGCGATGTCAAGGCTTTTGAAGTCCTGCGTGACACAGCAGGAGAAAAGCCAGTTGATAAGGTTATGGTTGCAGATGTCGAAAAGACTATCATTGACGAAGTGGAGAAAATGGTAAAAGATGAAACCGATTGAATTATGGCACGGTGATTGCCTTGAATTGATGAAAGACATTCCTGACGGCTCTGTTGATTTGGTGCTGGCTGACCCGCCGTATGGAACAACAGCTTGCAAATGGGATAGCGTTATTCCTTTTGAACCGATGTGGGAACAGTTGAAACGCATTGTAAAAAGAGGAGGTACAATTGTTCTCTTTGGTAGCGAGCCATTTTCAAGTCTTTTGAGGATAAGCAACATTGATTGGTATAAATACGATTGGGTTTGGGAAAAAGAGCAAAGCTCAAGCGGATTACAATCCAAAATTGCACCAATGAAAAAGCACGAAAATATAAGTGTGTTTTTCCAAGCACCAACTGATGATACAACAAACGCATATCAATCCTTGAAAGAGTATTTTCAATCCGAAAAAGAAAAAAGCGGATTAAATTCAAAGCAAATCAAAGAGCTGCTTGGAAACTATATGTCAAGTCATTATTTTACAAATGGATCGCAGTTTTGCATACCGTCTGAAGAAAACTATAAAAAATTGCAAAGCACGGGATTTTTTCAAGTGCCGTTTGAAGAAATAAGAAAGCAATATAAAGAAGATTGCCAAAACACATACAATCCACAAATGACAGAGGGAAAGGCATACAAGGGGCATTTCGCGCCCGGAGCAGAGGTACACGGAAAGGCAACCCATTATGTGAAAGATAATAGCGGAACAAGATACCCTACAAGTATTTTGAAATTCAACAGAGCAAAAGGACTGCACCCGACACAAAAACCCGTTGCCTTGCTTGAATACCTTATCCGTACATATACTAACAGCTGTGAAACCGTTCTTGACTTTACGATGGGTAGCGGAAGCACTGGCGTTGCTTGCGTAAACACTAACCACCGCTTTATCGGCATTGAACTTGATGAGGGATATTTCAACACCGCAAAAAAAAGAATTGAGGAAGCCTATGACGAGAGAACAAGCGGTTAAATTTCTGCTTGAACAGCCTGCAAAATTTGGTGCAATGATAGGTTTCGACAAATTGACCGATTTGCACAACAAATGGATAATCGAGATGATAAGAGGTGACGGCGACAAGACACTGCAAGCTCACCGTAATTCGTACAAAACGACTTGTGCTTCCATCGCCCTTGCAATAATCATTATCTTGCTCCCGACACGCAGAACAATGTTTATGAGAAAAACGGACGCAGATATAAAGGAAATCGTCAAGCAAGTGCAGAAGATATTGCAGGACGAACATACGATATATTTTGTCCAGTCGATATACGGGGTTAATCTGAAATTGACGGTTGCAACGGCGACAGAAGTTTCAACAAATTTAAGCGTTGACGCTAAAGGTACGTCACAGCTTGTAGGCACTGGTTGCGGCGGCTCGATAACTGGTAAGCATTTCGATTTTATTTTCACGGACGATATTGTCAACGTACAAGACCGAGTATCAAAAGCCGAGCGTGACAGAACTAAGCTGATTTATCAAGAGTTGCAGAACATCAAAAACAGGGGCGGCAGGATATTTAACACAGGTACGCCGTGGCACGCAGACGATTGCTTTACGATTATGCCGACACCCGAAGTTTATGACTGCTATTCGACAGGGCTTCTCTCCGCCGAGCAAATAGAAGAAAAAAAGCAGTCAATGACAGCTTCCCTTTTCGCCGCAAACTATGAGTTACGGCATATCGCCGCTGAGGACGTTATTTTTACAAGCCCTCAGATAAACGCCGAGCCTTGCAACGTTGAACAGGGCGAAGGACATATTGATGCCGCTTACGGCGGTGAAGATTACACTGCGTTTTCTATCGTCCGAAAGAAAGACGGCAAGTATTACGTTTTAGGCAAGATGTGGCGAAAACACATTGATGATTGCCTTGATGAAATACAGTCGCTCCGACAGGCTTTCAACGCAGGCAAGATTTTTTGCGAAGACAACGGCGACAAAGGATATTTGGCAAAAGAACTCCGCAGGCGTGGCGAAAGAGCCGTCCTTTATCACGAAAATATGAATAAATTTCTGAAAATCACGTCCTATCTGAAAGCAGAGTGGAACAACGTGATTTTTGTTGCAGGAACGGACAAAGAGTTTATCAATCAGATTTGCGACTATAACGAAAATGCGGAACACGATGATGCACCCGATAGTGTCGCAAGTCAGATAAGAAGGCTATGGAACAAGAAAGATAAGGTATCAACGTATCAATCAATTTTGAGGTGATTTATGAAAACATATCAAGATTTACTTGCCCTCGGCGAAAATGAGGAAAGCCGTAAAACGTTTATAATTGACGCAATATACGAGCATAAATGCTCAAGTGCGTTTGTTACGGCTGTAGACGCACACGGCTATTACAAAGGCTTGAACCCTACGATTATGAAGTACGAAAAGATTATCTATGATTTGCAGGGCATCGCTCACAATGACGAGTGGACAGCAAATCACAAGATAGCAAGCAATTTCTTTAACTTCGCCGTAACGCAGGAAAATCAGTATCTGCTCGGCAACGGTGCGGTTTTTGGCAACGACAGCACAAAAGAGAAACTTGGCAAGAATTTTGACGAAACGTTGCAGGAGTTAGGCAAATACGCACTTGTAAGCGGTGTATCTTTCGGGCTATGGAATTTAGACCATATCGAAGCGTTCGATTTAACCGAATTTGTGCCGTTGTATGATGAAGAAAACGGAGCATTAAGAGCAGGAGTGCGCTTTTGGCAGATAGACGGCGATAAGCCGCTAAGAGCAACACTGTACGAGGAAGACGGTTATACCGACTATATCCGCAGAAAGAACAGCAAGGTTGAAACGCTTCACGAAAAGCGACCGTACAAGCTGAAAACAAGGACTTCTGCGGTTGACGGTGAGGTCATTTATGACGGTGAGAATTATCCCGACTTTCCGATAATTCCGCTGTGGGCAAACGATAAAAAGCAGTCGGAGCTTGTAGGCAGGAAAGGTACGCTTGACGCATTTGACCTGCTGAATAGTAACCTTGTAAACAACCTTGACGAAGCAAATTTTATTTACTGGGTCATTTCGAATTGCGGCGGTATGGACGATGTTGACGATGCGAAATTTATCGAGCGGTTGAAAACAATGCACGTTGCCCACGTTGACGGGGATAACGTAAGTGGTGCAAATGTACAGGCAAACACAATTGACGTTCCGTATCAAGCAAGCGAAACGGCGATAAGTGCGATAAAAAGCAGATTGTACGAAGACTTTATGTGCTTAAACATTGCAGATATTTCCGCAGGAAACAAGACCGCAACAGAAATCCGTGCGGCGTATCAGCCATTAGACAGCAAATGCGATATGTACGAGTATTGCATTGACACGTTCATCCGCAAGCTGTTTACTTTAATCGGAATTGACGATACTGTATCGTTCAGACGGTCAAAAATTATTAACCAATCGGAAGAAGTACAGACGATATTATCTGCGGCAGAGTACCTTGACGCTGATACAGTAACAGAGCAAATTTGCCAAATACTCGGTATGGGTGATAAAGCGGAAGAAATTATCCGCAAAAAGCAGGACGAAAACACAGCCCGATATGCTGATATGCTCGCACAGCAGACAGCGAACGAGGGAAACAGCGGAGGAGCTGACGAACAGGGGGCTGAATAATGGACGCTCTGGCAACCGCACACGCCGCAACGGATAAAGCCCTTGACGCAATGGAAAAATACGTTAGGTCAATTTATCTGCGGTCGGTGCGTGAAATTTATAAGTCGTGGCAAAAGTTTTTTGAACAGGAACGCAAGGAAATTGACAAACTGCAAGAGGACTACGAAAAAGCAAAAAAGAGCGGAGATAAAACGCTGACAAAAAAAGCGGGAATTGCACTTGCGAGAGAAAAGAAAAAAGAAACTGTGCAAAATAAATGGTTTAGCGACACGGTAAAACAAACGGCTGAAAATCTGCTCCACGTCAACGAAACTGCGGTATCGTACTTGAACGGCAGACTTCCCGAAACGTATGTGACAAATTTTAATGCGGTCGGAGAATTATGCGAAAGCGCAATTACTGGATATTCTTACCATATCGTTGACGAAAATACCGTTCGTGAACTTGCAATGTCGGATACAAGTCTTTTGCCGTATAAAGAAATTGACCCCGTGAAAGACATTGCGTGGAATGTGCGGCAGATGAAAAGTGAAGTGCTACAAGGGATTTTGCAAGGCGAAGATATGCAAGCAATAGCGAGCAGGCTGTCAAACGTAATCGGTATGAATGAGAACTCTGCTGTCAGAAACGCTCGGACAATGGTTACTTCTGCCGAAAACAAAGGAAGGCAAGACGGATTTTATCAAGCTGAAGAAGACGGCATTATCCTTGAAAAGTATTGGCTTTGCGTCCACGGCGAGAGGACGAGAGAAGCACACGCCGCCGCAGGAAATGATTATTCAAAGTCAAAATCCATTCCGCAAAGTCAGCCGTTTATCGTAGGCGGTGAAAAGCTGATGTTTCCAGGCGACAGCAGTATGGGAGCGAGCGGTTGGAATTTGTACAATTGCCGTTGCTCCGTTGCGGCGGTAGTCAAAGGGTTTCGCAAAGTCGATTGATGAAAGCAAGGTGAAAGTTAAGCTATGGGTGTTAAAGTAACAAGTAAAGATAACACGGACGAAGTGCTTGACCGTATGGAAAAGGCTTTTGAACGTGGCTTAAAGGCTTGCGGAATGACCGCAGAAGCATATGCAAAAGACACGCTTACCGACCAAGTATACAGTGTTGACGAAAGCAAGCTTGACTATGTGCTGACAGGCAGACTGCGAAACAGCATAACTTACGCTATCGGGGGCAAGTCTGCCGCCATAAGCAGTTACAAAGCTGATAAGCCAGGCTATAAAGGCGGCTCTTATTCGGGCAATGCACCCGAGGAAGATAAGCCATACGTTGCAGTAGGTACGAACGTAAAGTATGCTATCGGCATTGAAGAAGGAACGCATCGTAAAAAAGGAGCAGTGCATTTTCTGTTGAAAGCGGCTTCCGGACATCAAGAAGAGTACGAAAAGCTGATAAAAGAAAGCATGGAAAACGCTTGACAAAAAAGAAAAAATTGTATATAATGAGAATCGAGGTAAGATATGCAAGAAATACCGATAAAATGTAACTGTGGAAAACTCGTTGCGAAATGGCGTGACGGTAAGTTATATGTGTGGTGTAAGTCTTGCAAACGGGAGTTTGAAATCCCGATACCAAAATTGAAAAGCAAAAGATGAGCCATTGAGCCGTAGGAAATAACTCCTGCGGCTCTTTTTATCTTTTGTGAAAAAAATACATCAAATGGCAACGAAAAGCCACCGAAGAAAAGGAGAATGTATAAGTATGGCACTTTCAAGAAGAATGCTGAAGGCAATGGGCATTGAAGAGGAAAAAATAGAACAGATTATCGAAGCACACGCCGAAACCGTTGACACGTTAAAGGAACAGCGTGATACCTTAAAGGCTGACGCAGATAAGCTGTCAGAAGTGCAGAAAGAACTTGACGAAGCGAAAAAGAGCCTTGAAGACGCAGGCAAGGACAGTTACAAAGTCAAGTATGAAGCTGTCAAAGAGGAATTTGAAAACTACAAGTCGGACGTTGAAAACAAGGAGAAGCACACCGCAAAAGAAGCGGCTTACCGTGATATGTTAAAGGCGGCAGGAGTTTCCGAAAAGCGTATCGACAGCGTGTTAAAGGTTTCAGACGTTGACAGCGTGGAACTGGACGAAAACGGCAAAATCAAGGACAATGATAAGCTGACGGAAAGCATAAAAACAGAATGGGCGGACTTTATCACCGCCGAGGGTACAAAGGGAGCGAACGTTCCTACCCCCCCCTCGAAAAACGGAGAAAGCGACCCGAATAAAATGACTTTCGCCGAGTACAAAGAATGGCGAAAGAATAATTGACGAAAGGAAAACTGAAAATTATGGCAAACACAATTTTAACCCCTCAGGTAATTGCGAACGAAGCACTGATGGTGTTACAGGCTAATCTCGTAATGGCTGACCTTGTTCACAGAGACTACTCAAACGAGTTTGTGAAGGTCGGCGATACCATCACAATTCGTAAGCCTGCAAAATTTATTTCAAAAAACTTCACAGGCACGACCTCGACACAGGATATAACAGAAGGCTCGACAACTGTAAAGCTTGACAGATACCGTGACATTACGGTTGATGTTACGAGCAAGGAAATGACACTTGATATAAAGGACTTTTCCGAGCAGGTAATCGCTCCCGCAATGCAGGCTCACGCAGAAGCCGTTGACGCAGACCTCCTCGCAGTAGCGGCAAGCAAGGCAGGTAAGACTATTTCCGCAACCGCAAATCCCACAAACCTTAAGGATATTGCGGATATTGCAAAGACGCTTGACCTTGCAAAAGTACCCGTACAGAACAGAAGGCTCGTCCTGCACCCTACACATAAGTACGCATACGCTCTGACCGATAATCTCTCAAAGGTAAGCTATGCCGGCGACAATCAGACGCTTCGTGACGCTCTGCTTGGACGTGTTTACACACTTGACACATATATGGACCAGAACGCACCTGATACTTACGCTGAAACAGCAGGCACAGCGACAGGCTACAAGGTATCTGCAACAGCAGGCGCAACAACTGTTAAGCTGACAGGCGTTACAGCGGTAACAGGCACGATTAAGAAGGGTGATGCCTTTATCGTTGACGGATATATCTATCACTTTGAAGCTGATGCAACAGCGGCAAGCGGTGAGGTAGCAAGCGTTGCTATCGACCAGCCTGTACACGCAACACTGACCGAAGCAGTGGCAACACTCGTAAAGAAGCCTCATTCGGTAGCGTTCCATAGAAACGGTCTTGCACTCGTTACAAGAAACCTCGAACTGCCTATGGGTGCAGCTAATGCGGCAATTGCTTCCGCAGACGGTCTTGCAGTAAGAGTTGTTTACGGCTACGACATGGAGCATAAAAAGGATACAATTTCATTTGATATTCTTTACGGTATCAAAGACCTTGACGACAACATGATTGTTGCACTTGCGTAAACGATGAAAGGACGGCGTGATATGCTGACGGAATTATGTAGAGAGTGTCGCAACTGGTTCACAACCGACAGCGACAAGCACAGCGGTGACTTTACAATTTCAGACGGCGGTATCACGCCGTTTGATTTTGTACTGAGCGGGCAGTATTTCCGCATTATGGGAAGTCACTTCAATGACGGGGTTTATAAAAACGTTCCCGAAGAAGTCGCAAAACTGACGGCTGAAACGTTTACAGGGCAGATATGGGCAATGCGTGTTCCTCCTGCGTTTATTGACCTATCGGGGAAGATTGAAGAGTACATCGCCAAAAACGAAAAAGAAATTTCTCCGTACACATCGGAGAGTTTCGGCGGTTATAGCTACACGAAAGCGGTAAACGATAAAAACGTTCCGCTGATGTGGCAAGAAGTTTTCAACAGCCAGTTGAAAGTTTGGAGGAAAATATGAGTTTACTAAGCGAAGCAATGACCGACTGCGTGTTTTTGAACAAAAGCAAGGTTTCGGACGGTGAAGGCGGTTTCGTGGTAGAATGGACAGAAGGGGCTTCTTTCAAAGCGGCGATTGTTTTTGACAACTCGATGGAAGCCCGTACCGCCGAAAAGGCAGGGGTTACAAGTCTTTACACGGTTTCTGTTCCTATTTCGGTGGCGATTGAGTACCACGATGTTTTCAAACGCTTGTCGGACGGCAAGATTTTCCGTGCTACGTCTGACGGTGACGACAGCAAAACGCCCGCAAGGGCTACATTCCAAATCGCCCAGTTCACCGCCGAGGAGTTTGTGCCGACTACAAAGTAGGCACTTTTCGGGCATTGTAGAGGGGAATGTAGTAGACTTTGTAGAGGTGCTAAAGTGGCTCTACGACTGGCTTTAAGGGTAGTTAAACTACAAACTCTACAAAATTTTTTATATTTATATAAAATAGGAGATTTTTTATAAAAGTAAATTTTATATTTATAGAAAACAATGTAGTTTTTGTAGTTTGTAGTAGAGAACGGGGGTTAGGAAATGACAAAAGCGGCGGCACTGCATAGCTTTTATAGCTCGTTCGGGCTGACGGCTTACGAAGAAAATTCCGTCCCCGATGACGCAGAATTTCCGTATATTACTTATAATGTCACAACAGACAGCTTCGGCAATTATTCAACCGCAATGACCTTTTCGCTTTGGTATCGTTCAACGAGTTGGAAAGCGGTAAATGCAAAGTGCGAGGAAATCTCAGCGGCGATAGGTTTAGGCGGTCAGCTGATAGACTGTGACGGCGGTAAAATATGGATTAAAAGAGGACAGCCGTTTGCAAATTCAACAGGGGACGCAGACGATGAGTTAATAAAAAGAAAGATTATAAACGTGAGTGCAGATTACCTCACGTTAAACTGACGAAAGGATAAGGTAAACAATGGGTAAATTTACGGTTATACCGAAAGATACGTTTGACGATTTACAGCTTGATGCAGGTGTGCTTTTAAAAAACTTTGTACCTGCAACAGCCGCCGCTCCGCAGGATAGCGATATTATCTGCGCTACGACAGGCGGCATAAACGCAACTTGTACGCCGACATATAGCGATTTAGGCGAGGACGTTGACAACTGCCCGAACAATATGAAGGAACTTAAACACCTTGACGGTTGGGATTGCACGCTTGCTTTTACATCACTGGGAATGAGTACAGCGGCTATTAAAATGGCGCTTGGCAGTGCGGATATTGACACGCAGGACACGACAAAGGTCACGCCGAGAAGAGATTTAAAGCAGTCTGACTTCTCGGACATTTGGTGGGTAGGCGACAAAGCTGACGGCGGTATGGTCGCTATACAGCTTAAAAATGCCCTCTCGACAGGCGGTTTTTCGTTACAGACAACCAAAAGTGGCAAGGGTCATATTTCTGTCACACTGACAGGTCATGTGTCAATTGAAGCGCAGACCGATATGCCTATGGTCTTTTACTCGACAAGCGGCACAGCAGAAGCAACACAGGCTGACAGCGGCACTGACAGCGGTACAGTTTAAAAGCAAAACAGGAGGAACAGCAGATGAAATTATCAGACTTAACGACAGACAGGGCGGCAGACGTTCTTTGCGAGATAAGCATTTATCTTGTGAACATTACGACCGATGAGGAGTTAATGAACGAACTGAAAAAGCGGTTACAGCTGACAGGTCACGAAACTACATTTGAAACGGTAGCAATTGCCGCTGAAAAGATGTCAAAAATTGCTCCTATCGTGCTGAAGAAGCATAAAGCTGACATTTTCGGCATCCTTGCCGCTGTGAATGGCAACACGCCCGAAAATGTGGCAAAGCAGAACATCATAAAAACAATGTCGCAGATAAAGGAACTTGTCAAAGATGAAGAGCTGATAAGTTTTTTCAAGTCGTGCGTATCGCAGGAAACAGAGTAACTTCGGCTCTGCTCGATATGCCGAGAAAAATGAGCGTAAGGGGGCTGATTGCCGCAATGCCGATGATAATACAGCGGCAGAACGAGCAGTCAGCCTTTTGCAATTATATGGCTATGTGTGCGTTTAATCTGAATGAAATCGTTGCGAAAAGATACGGCGGCGCGTATATGACAACGAAATATCACGATGTAGTCAATCCCCCGAAGGAAGAAACACGCACAAGCGAAGAAGTCATAAATGGAATAAAAGAAAAGCTGAACGCCCTCGGAGGTGATTAAAATAAATTTATTTGAAATGTTCGTCAAAATAGGAGTTGACGACCAAGCAAGCGATAAAGTAGGCAAAATCTCCTCATCGCTGAAAAAAGGTCTTGCGGCGGCGGCTAAAGTTGGTGCGGCAGCTGTTACGGCGGCGGCTACGGCTATAGGTGTGCTTGCAAAGAAATCCCTTGACGCATATGCCGATTTTGAGCAGTTGACAGGCGGTGTAGAAACGCTTTTTAAAACGTCTGCCGATACAGTAAAAAATTACGCCGCAAATGCGTATAAAACAGCAGGCTTGTCAGCAAACGAATATATGGAAACTGTAACAAGTTTCTCTGCATCGCTGATACAATCTCTTGGCGGCGATACAAAAAAAGCCGCTGAATATGCAAATACTGCGATAACTGATATGTCGGATAATGCCAACAAAATGGGTACATCAATAGAAATGATTCAGAACGCATATCAGGGCTTTGCAAAGCAGAACTACACGATTAAGTTTATCTATAGTCCGGCGGCGTAAGTAATTCGCCGTTGAGTGTGAGTGAACCTTACCAGGGGTGTGGGAGAAATCCTGCTAACGGGGGAAATCTAAGTGCAATAGCATACGACAATCCCGTGCCAAGTCCTAAGATATAAATAATTTTACTTGTATAACAGGTGAAATTGTGTTATAATATCTAAGGAAAGGTGTAACGACTATCGGTTCGTCACCGAGTACATTATCTATTGGTACGATAGTGGAAGTGCTCACTAACCTTTGACGGAGGAATTGACTATGGAAATTTGGAAGCCTATTGAAGAATTGCCCGGTTATTCTGTTAGCAATAAGGGCAGAGTAAGAAAAGACAGCAACGGCCAAATAATGGTGCTTAATAAAAATGGTGGCTATTGCAGGATCACCATAACAAAGCACGTTCATAGACTTGTTGCAAAAGCGTTTCTTGATGAACCTGAAAAAGAAGAAAAATGTTGGGTAGACCACATTGACGGAAACAGGTCAAACAACGATGTAAGCAATTTGCGATGGGTTACGCCATCCGAAAATTGTATGGCTTTTGGATATAAGAGCCGAATTGAAAACAAGAAACGAAAAGTAAAGGCTACAAATATCGATGGTCAAACAATCATTTTTGAATCTCGACAAGCGGCGGCAAAATATTTTGGCTGTAGCGATACTCTTATTGATTACGGTCGTTTGTATAAAAGAGGAAACAAAAAGGGTTGGTCTTTTGAAAAGGTTAAAGATATAGTCTAATCCCCTTAAAAAATATCGGGAAACCGAGGGTATAAAATGGTTAGATAACCTAAAACTTGGCTACGGCGGTACTAAAGAGGAAATGGCTCGATTAATCGCTGACGCATCAAAAATGACCGATGTGCAGAAGGAGCTTGGCGTAACGGTTGACGAAACTGATATGTCGTTTGCAAACATTGTAAACGCAATTCACGTTGTGCAGGCGAACCTCGATATTATGGGTACGACATCGAAAGAAGCGTCAACGACAATACAAGGCTCGATAAGCAGTATGAAGTCAGCGTGGGAAAACTTGCTTGTAGGCATAGCAGATGATAAGCAGGACTTCGGAAAGCTTGTTGATAACTTTGTTGACAGCGTTGCAACGGTCGGCAAAAACATAATGCCGAGATTAACGAAAATCCTTAAAGGTGTAGCAAAGTTAATAAAAGAAATTGTTCCCGAAATAGCAAAAAAACTGCCTGGAATTGTCAACGATATACTCCCCGACCTTGCGAATGCGGCGGTTGATATTGTAAAGGGACTTGTTGACGCTTTGCTTGATAACGCAGAAACGTTGTTAGATACTGGTATCAAAATCCTTGACACGATAATCAACGGCATAATCGAGTGCATACCGAAAATTAAAGACTTGATACCCACGATTATAAACGCCATTCTGCGCATAATTGATGTTTTAACGGAACATCTTGATGAGTTTATAGAAGGCGGTATACAAATAGCACTTGCGTTGTTAGACGGTATCATAAAAGCCGTGCCAAAAATCCTTGAGAAGTTACCCGAAATTTGTCAAAAGATAATTGACGGTGTTTTACAGGGCTTATTTGGACTTGATGAAGGCGTATCAAATACATTCAGCACGGCTTTCGGGGGTGCTGTAGGCGGAGCAATTGAAATAATCAAGGGCATTTTATCATTCTTGAACGGCGATTTTAGCACAGGTCTTGAAAGTGCAGGAAAAGGTTTAAGTGATGTTGTCGGTGGTATTCTCGGCACAATAGACACTTTGTTTGGCACAAGTTTGTCACAGTGGTATGACGATACAAGGACGTTTTTTAATCAGTTCGGACAGGACTTATACAACGCAACGCACCAAATGGAACTTGCAAAGCTTGAGGAAAACGAACGCTTACAACAGCAGTCAAGCGGAGTAGGAATTACCGCGAACGAGTATATGCGGCAGGGCTTGGCGGCGGCTGACGCTTTTGCAAAGGCTCTGAGTGATAAAGGTATAAACGAAGCAATATGGCAAGAAGCTGTTGAAAAGGGTATCGTCACTTATGATGTAAACGAAGCATATCAAACGTTAAAGGAAACAGGGCAGATAAAGACTGCAACAGCTGAGGGGACATCAAATCAGATAAATATATCGATGAAAATGAATAACGGCGTTGAGCTGGCAAGAGCGACCGCATATGACAATAGCAAAGCAAACCGTGTTGCAGGCAGGCAGATACCCGCGTACTAAGGAAAGGAGCAGTAAATGAAATATTATTTGAAAATAAATAACACGGAGTTTGCAAACTGCTCCGCTCTTGAGGTGACTTGCGAAAGCAGAAGCGAAAGTGTTAAAACTACGCTGTCGGGGAAATATCTTATCGACCGTATCGGCGGCACGAAGCTGAACGTATCGGCTAAAGTGAATATGCTGTCGGAGAGCGAAATGGGCGTTCTCCGCTCGGCGTATCAGAGCATAAAGGCGAACGTGACGTTTTACTACGGTGCAAGTCTTGTGACAAAGTCAATGCGTATCAAAGCGTTTAACGAACCGTCACCTCTGCCATATTACGGCAATAGAGCAAACGGCTATGTATACGGCTCGATTGAACTGGAAATGGAGGAGATGTAAAATGCGTGATTTATCGGCGGCATACAAAACGTCTGCAAGTGGTGACGCGAGAAATTACACGATACTTTTACACGTTTTGAAAAAAACAGTTGATGATAGCGGCAATGTATCTTTTCCCGAAAATACAAAAGTGATTTACAGTTCGGGAGATAGCCTTATTTCGATGTCTATCGTTGACGGTCAGACTTCGGGTAATTCGTTTCAGCTCGGACAGACTTTTTGCCCGATAATTTCTTTCACAACCGTACCAAATTTGAATATCAAGACAGGCGATAAAGTACAAGTCGAGTTAGTCTTCACATCGTCTGTAAGAGCAATACTGGCGACAGGATATATTGACGAGTACAGTTATGACAGTATCGATTATGCGGTGTCTTACACGGCATATGGCAAGATGTTACAGCTTGACAAAGACTACAATTCTGCGTTGACATATCCTGCGACATTTTCAGCTGTAGTCGGGGAAATCTGCTCACAAAACGGCTTGGCTTTTGACGCGTTTACTTGGAAGTGCAACGCAAAACTGAAATCAAAGCCTATTTTCGGAAACCTTGGCAACGGCGACCCTGCGTATGCTTCCGCTCGTGAGATGCTCGGTATAATCGCAGGCGTAAATGGCTGTAATGTCATTATAACCGCAGACGAAAAGGTAAAATTTGTTCCGTACACAGACACAAAAACAGGCATAACGTATGAGAACGCTTTTTCTCGACAGGTCAACAATGAAAAATACATTATCAAAAAAGCGGTGCTGAATGACGGCGGACAGACAACAGGCGATGAAGCAGGATATGTAGAATTGTACTTCCCGCTTGAAACGGTTGAGGGTAAGGCGAGTTGCCTTGAAAAGTTGAACAGCGTTATAACTGGATTGTCGGTTATGGGAATGACCGTGCAAATGCAAGGAAAAGGATATTACGAAATCGGCGATATGCTGTCTTATACCGATTTTGACGGTGAAAAATATACGATTGGCGTAATGGGCATAAAGTACGACTTTAGCGGTGGGTATTTTACCGAAACGCTTTACTCCCTCGCACCGTCCGAGATGGAAGAACAGCACAAAGGAAACGTAAGATATTCTTCGGCGAGTACAACACTGAAAAATCCCGTTGTTATCTCCGAGAATACAAGCTCGTACCTCGGTTATCAGTATCACACGATAGGTTATCGCAAGGGCGATAAAATAACGTATGGATTAGACGGCGGCAATCCTGACATTATCGTGCAGGGATACAAAGCGACATATGCCGTTACTGGAATAGGCGCACTATGTGGCGATTTTAACGTTGTTAACGGAATTTACGGTGTCCGAATGAATTATGCTACCCCGTTCACAAAATTAAGTTTTTATTTAGAAATAACACGAGTTATCCAGCAGACAGAATACACAGAGTATTGGATAGATCTAATATCTGAGTACACGACAAAAGATGGCGAGACGGTGAAAAAAGTCGAATCGAGCAAAAAAGCAAGGCACGGTAATTTTTCGCCAGCGTTAAAGTGGCGGGAAATTATCCCTCCGTCTAACGCTTATCCTAATGGTTACGCAGTAATATACTATGGATTAAATTTCCACGACAACAGGTCGAGCAATCCAGATGAATATAGTTTTTCAACGGCAAACAACGCAGGAGTTTCTTTTTCGTCAATAGCGGAATATAACGCCGCTGTACAGCTTTCGGGCGAATCACTGACAATGTATGACATAACGCAAGATGTTATGAAAATAGGCGAAGCAGACGAGCCTACAGACCTACCGACTATAGGCGATGTTGACACGCTTTACATCACCTATCAGCCTCCTGCGTGTTGGAAGTATAGCACGATAACAAGCAAGTACTACTGTGTGGGAAGAAACTACCGTGAGTTACAGCGTATCAAGTCAAGCACGGAAGCAAGCAATGCGCTTGAAGTGCTTAATGTCCCTGTGATTTTTGATTGCCGAACCAAAACCGAGTGGGAGTTGGAAGCAAACACGGTCTACCCGAAAGGCTTTATGATTTTTGAGCAAAATCCCGAAAGCCGAGAAATCACGCACTTAAAAATTGCCAACGGCATTGACAAATTAAGCAATTTGAAGTATACTAATGTTACGGAAAGCGACTTGTCGAAATGCTTGACAACAGAAAATGTAACCGTTAAAAAGTCAGAGACTACAGCAGGCGAAGCCGTAAACAGTCAGACGGTGCAAAATACGATAACGACAAGCGTTAGCGGAGCGGAAAGCCCTGCTACATCTGCAACATTTGATACCGTGACATACGGAGAAGCAAGCACAGAAAAATCGGGATTGCTGTCTTTCGCCGACAAAACCAAAATTGACAGCTTTACAAGCCCGACCGATATTGCAGGGCAAACGGTGGATTTGAACACGCTGACCGCAAACACAACGGCTGATAAGGGCAAAAGCAAAAAATATTATTGTGCGTCTGCGAATGCAAGCGGAATTGCGCATCGCCCTGTATCCGTCAATGAAGCGTTTGAACTGACAGTAACGAACATCCTGTTTACAGACGAAAGTACCTACAGGACGATGCAGAGATATGTGTCAGCGGAAAGAGAACGAGCGTATGTCAGATGGTGCGAAAACGGAACGTGGAAAGCGTGGGCTTGCGAAACCGACAGACTGATTTACGCAACGGCAACAGTTGCAACGCCGAAAACGCTTGAAGCAAGCAATCTTGAGGGTTATCAGTATGCGTGGATAGAAGCATACGATGATAACATATCCGCTCCGCTGACGAATAAGAAGTTTTTCCGAATTTCGTCAACCACGAACGTTGCCGAGTGTAATTTGCTGAAATATCCGAACGGCACGATAGCAAAAATGGCGATTACAAACGGCAAGATTATTTTGTCGGTTACGGGCGTTGAAGACTACACAGTGCCGTTTAGGATTACCTATACTAATAACGCTTGATGAAGGGAGAGCATAAATGATAGTCTACGAAGACGGAACTTTTGTTTTTGGAAGTACGGAAGAAGACGTACCAGAAAACGCAAGAGTTATCCCCGATGACAGCGAGGAAGCACTTGCGTTACTGGCAGGGCAGGGAGAGAGCGTGAATGGAAAGTAACATAATCGTTGCGGGCGTTTCGCTGATAGGAACGCTTGTAGGTTCGGCAAGCGGTATTCTTGTCAGCGGTAAACTGACAAATTTTAGGATAAAACAATTGGAAAAAAAAGTCGCCCGACATAACAATTTTGCCGAGCGATTACCAGTTGTTGAAGAGCATATCAAGGGTATGGATAAGAGGATTTCGGAGCTTGAAAGTGAGGTGAAAAAGCGTGAAGATTGATTGGAAGAGAAAACTTACAAGCAGAAAGCTGTGGCTTGCGATTGCAGGATTTGTGACTGGACTTATAGTCGCTTTCGGTGGCAGTGAAAACACAGCGAACACGGTTAGTGGATGCATTATGAGCGGCGCGGCAGTGATTGCCTATGTGATAGGCGAAGGACTTGCAGACAGTTCAAGCGGTAGCAAGGGAGGAAAAGAATAATGACAGGCAGAATGAATTTTAAGCGTCACGTTCTCGAAACGAACGCGGAGTATTGCACGGCTGACTATGGCACACGCCAGCCCGATTACCCGTCACATCACGGAATGGACTTCGTGAATGACCTTGGCGGCGTGTGCCACGCAGTAGCAGTAGCAGACGGCGAAGTAGTATATGTGCAGAATGGCATTGAAGGCTTTGATAGCGTGACTTACACGGCAGGAAACTATGTCAAGATACTGCACGAGAACGGCACGATAAGCCGTTATCTGCACTTAAGAAACGGCTCTATTTGCGTTAGGATAGGTGATAAAGTCAAGGCAGGTGACAAGCTCGGCATCGAGGGTAACACAGGGTACTCATACGGAACGCACCTACACTTTGACGTGCAGGTCTGCGGTGAGTATGTAGACCCTCTGCCGTATCTGACGGGCGAGAAGGGTTTCGGCAATGAAAAACCCTCCTCCGACAAGTCGGAAATCAAAATCGGCGACAGGGTGAAGATGAAGCAGGGTGCAACGTTTTCTGACGGCACAAAACCGTTTGACTACGTTTATGAGCAGATTTTTGAAGTCTACAACATATCCCGTGACGGCAAAGAAGCCTTGATAGGCTTATCGGGCGATTACACAGGGTGGGTATATCTCGCAGACCTTGAAAAAGTGTCAGGCTCTACCACGCAGAAGAAAAGTATCAAGGTAGGTGATACGGTAAAAGTCAAGTCGGGAGCAAAAACATATAACGGCGGTTCTTTAGCGGTATTTGTCTATACGCAGAAGTACAAGGTTATGGAGCTAAAGGGCAACAGGGCGGTCATCGGTCAGCACGGACAGGTAACAGCGGCGGTTAATAAAGCTGACCTTACGGCTGTGTAACGTGCGTATTCAACGCAGAAAGGCTCAAAATGGACGATAAGACACAGATACCCTATATAGTGTACGAAGCAGAAATGACACGCTCAGAGCGCAATTTTAAGCGTCTTTGGGTGGTTGTAATTATCCTTATATCGTTATTGGTTACAACAAATCTATGTTGGCTTGCGTATGAAAGTCAGTTTGAAACGGTTGAGCAGACAACTGAGATAAGTGCGGAGCAGGACGGTAACGGTGTAAATATAGTCGGTGCAGGAGATGTTGATTATGGCACAGAAAGTTAGCATCAAGAGAACCGTAAAAACACGAGTACGCAAAGCAAGCCCGTCCGCTCAGTATAAAAAATGCCCACGATGCAATGGGCTGGGAAAAATCAAAAAGGGGTAGCCGATGAAAGCAGAAGATTTCGGCAAGAGCCGTTCCGAGTGGGAAGCCCTGATTGACGAGTGGGTATTTTCCGAGCGTGACAGACGTATCTTGAAGCTCCGCTTGCTTGACGGTCTGACTTATGAACGGCTTGCAGAAGCGGTTGATATGTCGGTAAGGCAAGTCAAAACTATCGTGTATCGTTGCGAAAAATTGCTGATAAAGCATATATGAACAAAAGGCAGGGCTTCGGCTCTGCTTTTCGTTTTGCAAAAAAAAAAATTAAAAAATATAAAAAAAGTGTTAAAAAAGTATTGACAAATAGCCGTTTATCTGTTATAATATATTACAGAGAGGGAAAGATAAATCCCTTAAAGAAAAAGACTATAAGCCCTAAAGGGCAGGAGGTAAAGATATGAAACAGTATTTAATAGCAACATCATTCACGATGAGCAACGTGCCACTTGAGTATGAGTACACAGTCGAAAAGTGTGATATGCGTACTTGCCAAAGTAAGAATCACGAAAAGTATGTGTGGAGCGCAAGCCTTGAAAAGCTGTTTAAACTGGCTGACACGCTTGATGTAAAAATCAAGATAGGCAGAAGCGGAGAAATCCGTCTGATAATGCTTAACGGTGCAATGGCAAGATTGTTCTTGAAGCACATAAGGGAAAACGGTTGGAAAGGAGTAGAACAAAATGAACGCTGAACAGGTACTGGAAGAAATTAAGGAACTCGTTGCTTCTTTTGAAGAAGAAAAAGAGAAAGCCGAGAGTGAAATTGAAAAGGTTAACGCACAAATCGCCGTTAGGAAAGGTCAGAAGCTAAACGACTTATACTGCACTTCATACTGGGTTACGAGCAGAAAAGCTACACTTGAAACAGTGGTTTTACTGCTGAAGTTAAAGCTAGACAGCCTGAAATAAAAAAAGCAAACACCGAGCGGAGCGGTTAATCTCCGCAGAAGGAGGAAAATATGATTATTAAAGCAGGAACAAAATTAACGGTAAAGCACAGCAGAAAGGGAACATTTGAGGGCATAGCGGAAAAAGACTTTGACACGGAAACGACAGAGTTTTATCCGATTATTACGCTCGAATATGTTTGCGGAATGGTTAATAAATGGTTTGAAGGCGAACGTATTTCTTGCAGAAAAAGCTTGTGCGCAATAGCGCCGCATGAGTAAAGAAAAGTACAAATACGAGGTATAATCCCTACAGAAAGAGAGGTTGTAGAAATGTGGAAAATACACGTTGAGATTGTCAAAGCAGGCACAGGAACAAACGCAGAAAAGGTGTTTGAGGAACTGCGTAAAAGCGGTCTGAGAAAAGGAAGATACGGTGTGCTTGCAGTTTGCGAAACGGAAGAAGACGCGCAAGCACTGGTAAGGCTTAATCCTTCGTTTTTGAATCCCTCACTTTTGAGTGGTGAAAAGAGCTTTATCGTGTATGCGCAAAAGTATGAAGGCACATCTCCGATGGACGAGTTTATCGTTTCGCAAGCGTTTGAGAAAGAGAGGTCGTAACGATGAAAGCGAGAACGGTTATTCTTTTCGTGATAGCGAAGGTGATGGCTTTTGCGATTACAGCAAGTGCGGCGGTGATGTCATATCTGCCGTTGGCGTGTTTAGCGTATGAGCAACGAGGATATTTTGCGATAGGCGGCGAAATTCTCGGGGCGTTGATTATCACCGCCGTTGTCGGTTGGGCGGCGAACATCGTGATGAAAGACTGGTTTCGGGGTATGCTGAAACTGGTCGGAAAGGAGAAGAAAATATGAGAGAGATTTTGTTCAGAGCAAAATCAATGTTTAACGACAAAGTCTGGGTATATGGCAACTTTGTCAAAACAAATTATGACGGTTTACAGAACGTCATATACGATGAGGACGGCTGGGCGTATGAAGTTATCCCCGAAACCGTAGGGCAGTACATAGGACTTCTTGACAAGAACGGTACGAAGATTTTCGAAGGGGATATTGTTCGTGATGCCGAAACGTCAGATGTCGGGAAAATTTTTTTTGATAAATATGCGGCAATGTTTGTCATAGGCTTTGAAAATACGATAGCTGATTTTAATGCCAGCTATAGCCTTGAAGTCATCGGCAACATTTACGATAATCCTGAATTGATAAGAAACGAGGTGTAAAAATGGATTTATTTCTCAAAATCGTGTACAGTCTGATAATGAATTTTGTTTGCTTTTTTGCGGGTTATCTCGCTTGCAGACAAGAAGAACAGCGGAAGCGCAACGAAACAAGTCGCAAGCTGATATTGCAAATAGCGGACGAACTGAAAAAACTTGAAAAGGAGAAAGCGGACGATGAACGCAAGGGATAAGTTGTTACCGTGTACTTGCGGCGGAAATGGTGTGACGGTTGACGCAGAGCCGCCACAACGAGAGGTAGAGCAGTGTGAAAAGTACGGCTGTGAACCTCGCCGACATTACGCCGTCCGCTGTGATAAGTGCGGCAAGCAAACAAAGTCGTACACGTTAAAATGTCCTGCGTGGAAAGAATGGAATCGCTCAAACCGTGAAAAGTGCAAGTACAAGCTGTTTAACTGCAAGCAAAAAGCTATGGTAATGCGGCTAAGAACGGTCGTAAGCCCGTCAAGCAAGCATAAGAAAGGAGCGCTTTTATGAGCGATAAGATGATATGCCTTGACTGCGGAACTGTGTTTGACGCAAACGAGGTGGAAAGAGTGCAGGACTATCGTGGTGAGTGTTGGGGTCGCCCTGCATACGAGGAAGAGTTGATATGCCCACACTGCAAAAGTAGTGATATCGAAGACGCAGATGAATGCGAAATCTGCGGTAGTTGGTGTTCGACAGAAGAACTGTATGAGAACGGCGGTCTTTGCACCGCTTGCCTTGAAACGTATAGCACCGACAAAGAATGCTTTGAAGCGTGTGAACGCAACAAAGACACGGAAAGCGTTGAGCTGAATTCTTACCTTGCGTATGTGTTCAGCGAGGACGAAATAGAAGATATTCTGCTTGCGGAACTGGCGAAGTCGGCGAACAGCACGAACGTTGCGAAGCTCCGTGAAGAGTTCGTCAAGGAAAACAGCTTTGTGTTCAGAAAGGGGTGATAAGGTGAAGGAGAACAAGTTAAACTCACGGCTTGTCTTGATAAGCGGTTTATCGGTACTTCCAGAAATAAAGCGAATGCTTGAAGAAATCGCATACCGCAAAGGCAAGACGCTTGTCGGGCTATTTCGTGAAGAGATAATTCCGATGTATCTTAAGAAAGAAAGGAAATAGGAAAATGGCGGTACTCGTTATGATTTACGGTCAGAGCGGCACAGGAAAATCAACAAGTTTGCGAAACTTTACGAACGATGAAGTGGCGGTTATCAACGTGTCAGGCAAGCCGTTGCCATTCCGAAGCAAGTTGACAACATACGACACGGATAACTACGCAAAAATATCCAGTGCGCTTGGCAAAATCGAGAGAAAGTCTATCGTGATAGATGACGCAACGTATCTGATGGTCAACGAGTTTATGCGCACGGCAAAGGTCGCAGGGTATCAGAAGTACACGGATATGGCGGTTAATTTCAATTCGCTTGTCGCACAGGCTTCACAGCTTGCAAATGACAAAATCGTATATTTTCTCGGACATTCCGACCTCAAGGACGATGGCACAGAGCATTTTAAAACTATCGGCAAAATGCTTGATAATTACGTCACGGTCGAGGGAAAATTTACTATCGTTCTGAAAACGGTTGTGCAAGACGGAAAATATTATTTTGCAACGCACAATAGCGGACAAGACACGGTAAAATCTCCGCTCGGTATGTTTGAGAGCAATTACGTTGACAACGATTTGAAAGCCGTTGATGCGATTATCCGTGAGTATTACGGGATAGGAGGCTAAGGCTATGGCGTTTGAGAACGGCATATCGGGATATGTAGAAGCTCACGCAACGGTGACAGTTTACTTTCCGATAGACAGCAGAGGGAACGCATTTATCGACTGCAAACACTGCCCGTTTTTATCGAGTAATGAGCGGATTTGTCAGCTGAATAAAGAAGCGGTAGCATTCCCGACAAAATATGTAGGCGGCAGATGTCCGCTTGAACCGATTGAAATCAAAAAAACAACACAGGAGAAAAACGAAAAATGAAAAAGGTAAACGTTGAAGCAAAAAAGATGAGCGAGGGCGGTCAGATACCCGTTGACGGATATGTAGTCAGCATTCTGAGCGCAAAGGTCGAGGAAACAAACTACGGTGAAAAACTTGCGATAGGCTTTGACATCGCAGAAGGCGAGTACAAGGACTTTTACAAGCAGAAGTTTGACGGCGACACAAGCGAAAATAAGAAGTGGAAGGGCGTAATTCGCCTCAACGTCCCAGATGAAAAGAACCAGTATTATGACACGCAGAAAAAGGTGTTCGGTAACTTCCTTGCTTGCGTTGAAGAAAGCAACGAGGGTTACCATTGGGATTGGGACGAGAAGAAGCTGAAAGGCAAGTCGCTTGGCATAGTGTTCCGTAACAAGGAGTGGGAAAAAGACGGTCACAGCGGTTGGTATTCAGAACCGTACAGCGTCAAGAGTGCGCAGGACATTCGTGACGGTAAGTTTAGGATACCTAAAGATAAGCCGTTAGCGAACAAGCAGGAAACCGCCGCTCCCGTAGTGGCACAGCCCGAAGAGATTGACGAAGATTATCCGTTCTGAGAAAGGAGAAACTATGGCAAGATATGTCACAAACTCATCGGACAAGAGTAAAACAATAACGCTTGTACTCTGTCTGATACTCGGTCTGATAGGCGGTCACGACTTTTATCTCGGTAAAATCGGCAGTGGGCTTTTAAAGCTTTTCACTTGCAATTTGTTTGGCATAGGTTGGTTCATCGACCTTATAAAAATAGCGACAGGCAGTTACCGTGATAATGTCGGCGCACCAATAAGAAAGTAAAAAAAACAACACGAAGAAAAAAGGAGTAAATGGTATGGCAACAGCAAAGAAAGCAGAAGTAGTAGAGATTAAGCCCGTAGAGCTTAGAAGCGTTACGTTAAAGATAGTCGGTGATACGCCGCTTATAGTACATGCTTGGTCGGAAAAGGCAAAGCGTATGATGCTCGAAGCGCAGATGGGTCTTGCAAAGGGCAAGAAAAAGGAAGTAAAAAACCCTGTCGATGACTTTATACAGTCTATGTATTGGCTGACCGACAAGCCAAAAGAAAGCACGGAAGAAGCCTTTATGCAGGCAATAAAGGACGGAGCAAGGTTTGGTTTCCCTGCGACAGCGTTCAAGCAGTCGGCAATTTCAGCGGCTTATCGCTTAGGCTATGTTAAGGATAAAATGGGCTTGCGAGGAGCATTCTTCATAAACGGCGATGAAAACGGAATGATTGAAATTCACTCCGATACGCCGATTATGCGTGAGGATATGGTAAAAATCGGTATGGGAACGGCTGATTTACGTTATCGTGGCGAGTTCCGCAACTGGTGGGCGGAGTTGAATATCAGCTACAATGCAAACGGCTCGTTCTCGCTTGAAAACATTGTCAACATAATCAACGCAGGTGGTTATGCTTGCGGCGTAGGTGAATGGCGTGTTGAAAAGGACGGTCAGAACGGTGCGTTTCACGTTGTAGGTTAATTTTTAGGTAGTCGTGGTTCGGCAGGTATGGCAAGGCTCGTTCCGTTAAGGCTTGGCAAGGTTAGGCAGGTAAGGTGTGGTTAGGCATAGCGAGGTGCGGTCTGTTATGGCCGGCGAGGTGAGGTTAGGCAAGTCAAGGTAGGGTTCGTCCCGTTAAGGTTTGGCAGGTGCGGCAAGGCGTGTTTGGGTGAGTTCCGTTAAGGCTCGGTATGGTAAGGCAGGCTTGGAAAGCCAAAAATCGAAAGGAGTTATTTTTTATGGTCTACGAATGGAAAGATTTAGCGTCTGTGCGAAACATCAAGGCAGACGCACAGGTAGCAGGAGAGGTTTGCGAGGAACTGGAGCGAGAGGGGCGATTAACACCCGAAAATCTCGTTGAAGTAAGCAAAGATGAAAACGCTCCGCTACATAACGAATTTGAATGGAATGACGCTACAGCGGCGAAAAAATACCGCCGCTCACAAGCACAGTTTATCATTCAAATGCTTGTCGTGAAATCGTCCGATGACGAGGAAGAAGAAAAGAAACCGCCTGTGAGAGCGTTTTTTGCTATCGACAGAGAACGCAGAAGCTATGAAAGCGTTGTTTCGATACTGGAAAGCAAAGACAAAACAGCTACTCTGCGTGAGCAGGTAGTCAAAGAACTTGCTTGCTTTTACGGCAAGTATCAGGCGATTTTTGACGGCGATTTAGCTAAACTCGGCGAGGAGATACGCAATGTCATTACTCCCGATTGAGCAAGAACAAGCGTTAGAAACGCTGACAATTCTTGTCGATACAAGGGAACACGAAACAGCCGAAGCAGTCCGTAGGTGGTCTGCTTTCGGCAAACCCTGGCGAAAGGAGAAGCTCGACAGCGGAGATTATTCCGCAGAGCTTCTCCTGCCGAGCGGCGAAACTTGGCGTGTGCCTTGTGTTATCGAAAGGAAAATGAATTTATCTGAAATCTGCGGTAACTTTGGCACAAACCGAGGACGGTTTATCCGAGAATTTGAGCGGATAAAAGAAAGCGGTTTGAAGTGCTATCTGCTGATAGAAAACGACAGCTGGGAAAATGCGTATGCAGGGCGGTATAATTCGATGATGAAGCCGAAAGCCCTCATATCGAGTTTAACGGCGTGGTCGGCAAGATACAACGCTCATATCGTGTTTTGCAAAGACCGCACAACACCAAAATTGATAGCGGAGATACTATACCGAGAAGCAAAGGAGATTTTGAAAAATGGCGATTGGTGATGAAAATAAATTTGACGGCGAAAAGGTAAGACTTGACCTTGTCGAGCCGAGCCTTATCGAAGCGATAGGCAAGATAAGAACATACGGCATTAAAAAGTATACCGATGAGCAGTCGTGGAGAAAAGTTGAGAAGCCGAGATATGTAGCGGCGGCTATGCGGCATTTTGAAGCATATCGTAAGGGCGAAAGCAACGATGCCGAAAGCGGTATGCCGCATTTATGGCACTGCGCTTGTAATCTTATGTTCCTTATCGAGCTTGAAAAAGAACAGCAGGCAAAGCAGACCTTTAGCGATGGGTTCGAGCTTGATAACGAAGTGAAGTGCAAGCACTGCAAGTATCATAGTGAAAAAACACAGCATTGCATACGCAAGGCGGAAGTCACAGACGACAGCTATTCGTGCGGAATGGGAGTGTTGCGAAAATGAGCGTATGCAGATATTGTGAAAAGCGGCATATCGGCTGTCACAGCACTTGTAAAGAGTACATCGAGGAAAGCAACAGCCGAGAAGCTGAGCGTGAAGATAGAAGAATAAGGGTTTCGTTACGAGAGTATTCTCGGGAAACGCATCGGCGATTAACAAAGAAGGGTAAAGTCTGATATGGGAACGGTATTTAAAGACCGTGTTGCAAAAGGTTTATGCGGTTACTGCGGAAAGGAAAACGATAATCTGCCGCTAACATACTGCAAGGCTTGCTCCGAAAAGCGAAGCCAACAATACAAAGAACGCAAAGAATATTACGAGCGACATGGTTGGTGCAACGTTTGCGGAAATCCCGAAAAAATGGAAAACGGGAAAATGTGCTATCATTGTTGGGAAGTCGCTTATAACGCTCGGCAGAAGCGCAAAAAGCCTATGACGGACGAGCAACGGCAGAAAGTATATAAGCGAAACACTGAAAAAAGGAGAAAACAGCTTGAAAACGGTTTTTGTTGGTATTGCGGAAAAAGAAAAGTCCTTGATGGCAGGAGAGAGTGTATCGACTGCTATACGAAAAGAAAACGCATAGCGGAGCTGGTTCACGCAGAAATGGAAGCCCAAAATGCGGCAATTCGGGAGGAACGGCTGAAAAATCATTTATGCACGAAATGCGGTGAACCTGCAAAGGACGGTTACAAAGTCTGTGAGCGGCATTATCAGATAAGCATAAAAAATCAAAAAAGAGCTAAAGAAGCAGTAAGAAAAATGCTTGACAAATGGGATTAAATGCGCTATAATTAAAGTATAACGAGTAATGCAATGGGTTTCATATTTTTTACTCCTTTCTTATTTGTTTCACGGCGTTGTTAAGAGTGGTGGCTTGATAACGGCGACAACTTAATAACGCCCGAAAAGCCGCTTACTGTCCCACCACGACAGCAGGCGGTTTTTTTGCACCGAAAAAGGAGGAATGCGGTGTGATTTATGAGTACATAGCAGAAGAAATCAAAGCACGAGTAAAAATCGGCGATGTGCTTTTTATGTATGGTTTTTCGGCAAATCCGAACAGCAAAAAACGCATACCTTGTCCGTTGCATAACGGCAAAGACAACAATTTCAGTTTTACTGACAAAATATATCATTGTTGGGTTTGCGGAGAACACGGAGATGTGATAAACCTTGTTCGCAAATTGTTTGGCTTATCTTTCGCCGAAGCTTGCGTAAAGATTAACCTTGATTTCGGGCTTGGCTTACCGTGTGGAGAAAAAATGTCATTGCGTGATAAATACAGGCTTGACAAAAAAGCAAAAGAACGCAAGGCAATAGCTCTTGCAGAAAAAGCTGAAACAGAACGCATTGACAACGAATTTTGGGATGCCTTGCACGAGTGGAGCAGACTTGACAGACATCTTCGTGAACATAAACCAAAAACGCCAGATGAGCCATTGCATCCGTTGTTTGTAGAAGCATTGCAGAAAATCGGCTATGCTGAGTATAGGCTTGACATAGCAGAAACGAGGAAAAATAAAAATGATGGACGATAACCGCATACAGGCAATCACCGCTCCCGAGCAGCTATTTGACACAGAGTTGCTTCTTGACGTGTTCGATGAGGAAAATCCGCCCGAAGAACAGGCAAGGCTTGTTTCCGTGATGAGTATAAAGGCAAGAATGCTTGGAGTATACAAAGAATTTGCGGCAACGATAAAAGCGTTCCAGAAGGCGCAACAGAAGTTGGCTAACGAGTACCAGCGGATAAATGCAAAGCAAAACGGCGGTATGATTTTGGATTTTGCGAGTGACGGAAAACCGCTAGCAACGATTGACAATTTTGTGCAGGTAATCGAAAACGACAGCAAGTTTGATAATCTGCGGTTTAATCTGTTGACCGAAAGCCCTGAAAAAATAATTGACGGCAAAGCAGAGCGGTGGACAGATGCGGACGATGCCGAATTAAGGCGGTACATAGAAAAGAAGTATAAATTCCATTCGGCGCAGAAAAGCGATGATGCGTTGAGGATAGTCCTTAAAGGTCGGCAATATCACCCGATAAGGCAGTTGATTGACCATTTCGAGTGGGACGGTGTAAGCAGGATAAACACATTCCTCACGAAGTGGACGAAATGCGATGATAACGAGTATACACGGGAAGTATCACGCTTAATCTTTTCAGGCGGCATTCATAGACTATATAATCCAGGCTGTAAATTTGACGATATGGCGGTTTTTATTGGCACAAGGCAAGGAGAAGGCAAGTCAACGCTGATAAGGTGGTTAGCTTTAGATGATAAGTATTTTACTGAGGTTTCCGAGTTTGACGGTCAGCGTGGCATAGAAGCCCTTGAGGGTGCGTGGATTTGCGAGGTAGGCGAAATGTTAGCTATGGTAAAAGCACAGCAGCAGGAAGCCGTTAAAGCGTATCTGACACGCATTAACGATAAGTATCGCAAGCCATTTGACAAGCGTGTGACAGAACACCCTCGGCAGTGTATCTTCATCGGAACGACAAACAAGGCGCAGTTTCTCACCGATAAGACAGGGAACCGCAGATTTTACCCCGTTGTCGTTCACCAGTCGGGCTATGAGTTGTTCGAGCACGAAGAAGAAATCAAAGCTGACATAAAGCAGTGCTGGGCTGAAGCATTGCACTTGTTCAAAGAAAACAAGCTCCTGCCGTATGCCGACCGCAAGCTGATTGATGTTATCCGCAAGGAGCAGGCAAACGCCGTTGAAGATGATTACCGTATCGGTATGATTACCGAGTACTTAAACGGCAAGTCAGAAGTATGCGTTTTGCAGATATGGCAACACGCCTTGAAT
>ENA-OZBC01000054-OZBC01000054.1-human-gut-metagenome-genome-assembly--contig:-NODE-54-length-43759-cov-7.100517_pt1 | contig 43759 bp, 35 predicted proteins | sample MGYA00243982_ERZ653526 | MGnify/ENA primary metagenome ERZ653526 (study PRJEB26926, sample SAMN06164948) | human gut metagenome | biome: ENVO:00009003; feature: ENVO:2100002; material: ENVO:00002003... | reverse complement strand
AAAATGGATGCCGCCTGTACAATACAGGATAGCATCCATGTGTTCAGCCTAGTTCATAAATATGTGTCCAGGATTCTGGGTACATATCATAGAAGAATTCATCCCATCGGGGCTTTCTGTGTATTATTTTAATTCTGTGTCAGTGGAGTATTGACTGTATGCTCTACAGACTGGTCAGTTGCTGTACCGGCACCACTTAAAGACTGTTCAGAGGACTGCTCAGTGGATTTCTCAGTGGTCTGGGTAGAACCTTCTGTATCAGTAGAAGGCTGCTCCGTTTCGGTTGTCTGTTCTTCGGTATCTTCTATATCCGGATCCTCATAGAGGAACTCGTTGGAACTTCGGAAGATGGTACTGCTGGAACCTACAATGTTAGCAACAATCGTATCGCCGTCTTCAATGTCGTCAAGATTAATCTTTAACATGGTGCTTCCTAAGAAGGAAGTGGATACCTTCTCTCCGTTGACATAAATTTTCGTCCAAGGAGTAAATCCGGAGCCGTAAATACATAACTTATTGTCATCGGATTTCCATACACTGTTAATCGTTACATCATCAATACCCATAACCAGATCACTTGCTGGATATTTATCTGTTCCGTTGTAAGCATAACGTTTTCCGTAAAGAAGGTCATACTGTAAATTCTCTAAGTTCTCGTCGTAAGAAGCAGAACCCTTCTGGCTCTGGATGTAAGAGAACATGGTTCCTTTGTGGATGTCAAGCTGGTTGGTGATGTTTGCCAATAATTCATAAGCAGCACAGTCAGCATCCTGTTTTGGTAAATTAAAGTTGTTCCAGGTAACATATTTGGTTTTGAAAATGTCACCGGATACCATATCATCATCGGTCAGTCCCATGGTAGGAAGGTGGTCGCCGAAGAATACCACGATGGTCTTTTCATCCCGTTTGGAAAGCTCTTCGGTTAAGTTGCCGATGAATTTATCTACTTCGTGAATCATGTTAATGTAATATTCCCACCGATTGTTAGAAGCCTCATCTGCAGCACCGCTTACTGCAATTTCCGGATTTTCAAGAATCTTTTCAGTAGGATAATCACCATGTCCCTGTACGGTAATGGTATATACCAAATCTGACTGATCAGGGGTAGAATCCATAGCCTTTAAGGTTTCACTGATTAAGATGTTATCGGTTGGCCAGGAACCAAGTGGTGTGTACTCCTGAATGTTCATACACTCTTTACTGGTGAAGCTGTCAAATCCCATCAGGGAGAAGGCATTGGCACGGCTGTAGAAGTTACCACCGTTGTTATGTACAACATGTGTACCATAGCCGAGACTTCCAAGGTCGGAAGCAATACTTTCGCAACTGTCGATTTCTTTTAAAGTAGTCTTATATGGGTATTCGCCGGTACCAAAATACTGCATGCTCATACCGGTTAATACTTCAAATTCAGTATTGGCTGTTCCGGCACCTACAACAGGAACTTTTAAGTAACCGGAAGAATAGTTGTTTAATAAGTTGTGAAAATTCGGAACCGGATCTTCTGAAGTCTGTAAGAACTTAACATCAGAGGGATCTACAAAGGATTCCAGTAAAACAACAATAATATTTGGCGTATCTTCGGCAGCTTCGGTAGTTTCTTCCGGAACGGAAGCCCCTATTTTGGCAATACGCTCTTCGGAATAACTGTCCGGTTTACTCATACCACGGTCAACAACGCTGGATGAGAAGCCGTAGACAAAACCATAATTTTCATAGCCCTGTGCAATATTGGCAAAATAGGAAGCAACAATATTATTGGACTGGGCTGCCTTGGTAGTTACCGGTAACATCAGGAAGATAACAGCAACCATAAGCGGACTTACAATCCAGTTGATTTTGCCCTGATATTTTGGCCCTTTGATAAAAAGCCAGATACAGAAAAGCAGGAAAAGACCGACTACGATAATAACGGCGAGTGCTTCACCAAAGGTAAAGTATTTGGTGTTCTGCATGGCAAATAAGTCAGACAGACATTTCAAATCTGTAAAACCAAATGGAGTTACACGTTTGGAAAGAATAACGCCATTGATGGTTCCAAGGAAAAGCCAGAAGCCGCTGATTAAGAGACGGGCAAGTGTTCTTCTTCGAATCAGATAGACCAGGGATAAACTTGCAAAAATAATAAATGAGTTATAAAGGTAAGCAATGGTGTGTCCTGCAATAAAGGAAAATGCAGAAAGCACATTTCGTCTGGAAATACATTCAATCACCAGAACGAGGAAACAGGACAGTAACAGATGGAATACCAAAGAGTATTTGTTCATAATCACAACTGCACGGTCAAGGTGTGGATGTGGTTTCTTCTCCCGGTTCTTAAAAGTATTTATTTTGTTTTTTAGTTTAAAAAATAAGTTCTTGCACTTACTTAAAAAAGAATGTTTTTCTCTCATAATAATGGTTCTCCTCCCAGTAGATTACACACTTTTTACATATAATTTACTTTTGACTGAATAAGGATATATCTATTTAAGAAAAAAAACAACGGTAAATCTCGATAAAAATTTATTAATATTTCATTAAAAAGAATCCAAAATGTATAATAGAAGGGAAAGAAGTTGGCAAATAAGCCATTTTGTGCTATCCTTTTTTTATAAAAACCAGGTTCGCAGAGAGGCAGATAGGTGAATCTGACAGTAAGGTGAGGAAAGAGAAATGCTGGAATTAAAAGACATTAGTTTTCAGGTAAATGATGAAACAGCAGACAAGGAAATATTAAAAAATATCAATCTGAAGATAGAAGACCGGTTTGTGGCAATTACCGGACCAAACGGTGGAGGTAAATCCACGCTGGCGAAGCTGATTGCCGGAATAGTAACACCAACTTCCGGACAGATTTTATTGGATGGAGAGGATATTACAGGATTATCCATTACCGAACGGGCAAGAAAGGGAATCAGCTTTGCGTTTCAGCAGCCGGTAAGATTTAAGGGATTGACCGTAAAGGATTTGATTACACTGGCATCGGGAAAAGATATTTCCATCAGCCAGGCATGTTCCTATCTTTCAGAAGTAGGACTTTGCGCAAAGGATTATATTGGCAGGGAGGTAAATGACAGCCTTTCCGGTGGGGAGCTAAAGCGTATTGAGATTGCAATGATAATTGCAAGAGGAACCAAATTATCCATATTTGATGAGCCGGAGGCAGGAATTGACCTTTGGAGTTTTAACAATCTGATTCAGGTATTTGAGAATATGTATCAGAAAATCAATGGCTCGATTCTGATTATTTCACATCAGGAGAGAATCTTAAACATTGCAGACCGGATTATTGTAATTGCAGATGGAGAAGTAAGCGCAGCCGGAAGCCGGGAAGAAGTGCTTCCAAAGCTGTTAGGCAGCAGTGAAGCCTGCTCTACTTTGATGGAAAAATTAGTCTAGGAAAAGGTGAGAAAATGGACAGTATAGAAAAGAATCTTTTAGCAGAGATATCAGATTTGCACAGCGTGCCGGAAGGCGCATATAACATCCGCAACAACGGAAAACTGGAGGCAAGAAATACAACTGCAAATATTGATATTGTAACTAAGAAGGACAAGCCGGGAATTGATATCTATGTAAAACCGGGAACAAAGAATGAGAGTATGCATATTCCGGTTATCTTAAGTGAAAGCGGCTTAAAGGACCTGGTGTATAATGATTTTTATATCGGGGAAGGTGCAGATGTGACAATCATTGCGGGATGCGGTATCCACAACTGCGGAGACCAGACATCACAGCATGATGGAATACACACCTTTTATATAGGAAAGAATGCAAAAGTAAAATATGTAGAAAAGCATTATGGTGAAGGGGATGGAAATGGAGCCAGAGTCTTAAATCCAACTACCGTGATCCACATGGAAGAAGGCGGATTCATGGATATGGACAGTGTTCAGATTAAAGGAGTAGACTCCACAATCCGTACAACCGAAGCAGACCTTAAAGAAGATGCGTCCCTTGTGATTCATGAACGTATTATGACTCATGGACAGCAGAAGGCAGAGACAGATTTTACGGTAGATTTAAATGGAGCACATTCCAGTGCAAATGTGGTATCTCGTTCGGTAGCAAAGGGAGATTCCCACCAGAAGTTTGTTTCTTATATTCGTGGTAATAATGCATGCAGCGGACATACAGAATGTGATGCCATCATCATGGACAATGGAAAGGTGGAGGCAATTCCGTCTCTTGCAGCAAATGATATCGATGCAGCATTGATTCATGAGGCAGCAATTGGAAAAATAGCAGGAGAACAGCTGATTAAGCTGATGACACTGGGACTGTCTGAAAAAGAGGCAGAGGAGCAGATTGTAAATGGATTTCTGAAATAGGATATGTATGGGGAATGAAGGGTGCAGGAAAGAACAAACAAGAGAAGAGAAATACCGAAAGAGGCGGAAGAATGGAATAAGATAATATTTGAAACATTATGCCGGGCAGGGATAAAAAAGATGCTGTTCTACTGGCAGATAAAGCATTATACGATGCAAAAGTGGGTGGTAAAAATAAAGTCTGTTGCAGTGCAGATTAAGACAGAATTTTCCCGGGATAATAGAAAAGAGGAATAAATATGTGGCTTGCATATGCATGTGGCTCTGCTTTTTTTGCAGGTATTACGGCAATATTGGCAAAAGTTGGAATTAAGAAAATAGACTCGAATCTTGCAACAGCAATCCGGACGATTGTAGTATTGATTTTTGCATGGATTATGGTACGGCTTACCGGATCTTATACTCCAATCGGAAGTATAGGAACGCGGACGTTAATTTATCTTACATTATCCGGAATAGCGACCGGGGCATCCTGGCTTTGCTATTTTCGGGCATTGCAGCTAGGAGATGTAAATAAAGTAACACCGATTGATAAATCCAGTACAATCCTGACGATGATTCTGGCAGTCATTTTCTTAAATGAAGGACTGAACGAGAAGAAAATCATTGCCATGGTATTGATAGGCGTTGGAACGATGCTCATGATTACCAGAAAGAAAAGCAGTGGCACAAAGAGCCGGGCATGGCTTATCTATGCACTGCTGTCGGCAGTATTTGCCAGTCTGACGTCCATCCTTGCCAAGGTGGGAATAGATGGTGTGAATTCCAATCTCGGGACGGCATATCGTACTGGAGTGGTACTTGTTATGGCATGGGTGGTAGTATTTGTGACAAAGAAACAGAAACAGGTCCGGAGTATGACCTTCCGGGATGGAATGTTTCTGATTTTATCCGGAATAGCGACCGGAGCATCCTGGCTTTGTTATTACCGGGCGCTGCAGCTGGGCGAAGCCAGCGTAGTGGTGCCGATTGACAAACTAAGCATTGTAGTTACAATTGTATTTTCATCTGTGTTTTTAAATGAAAGACTACAGCCAAAGGCATTCTTTGGATTACTTATGATAGTGGGAGGTACATTACTGCTAATATAAGCAAAAACGGAGGAAAAAGTATGCTGGGAAAAAGAAAATCTTATTATGTGGAGAATGGAATCATTCATTTTGCATTTGAATATGGCAAGGGAAGTTTAGAGGTTCTGACAGATAACATTGTAAATGTGTTTGTTCCGTTCGAATGTGAGGAACATCGTTCAAAAGCCATCGAGGGAGAAAAGTCAAAGCATATACATTTTGATGTACAGGAAGGAATTGACTATCTTGAGGTTCGGACTGCAAAATTAATTATACGCATATATGATAATTTTATGGTGGACTTTTATGATACAAGAGGGCAACTTCTCTGTGCGGACTATCGTGGTGGAAGGAAATTTGTAACACAGATTAGTGAGAAATTTATCGAATTCTTAAAAGCAGAGGGACATGAGGTGCCGCAGGCAACAGATAAGAATTACCATGTACAGGCGGTGAAACGCATGGAAGGAGACGAAGCCTTCTATGGCTTTGGTGATAAAGCAGGTGTATTAAATAAGAAGAATTATGATTATGAGATGTGGAATACAGATAATCCTGCAGCACATACGGAAGCCTTTAAAGCATTGTATAAATCCATTCCATTTTTTATAACATTGCGTGAAAGCTGCGTATACGGACTCTTTTTTGATAATACCTGTAAGACTTATTTTGATCTGGCAAAAGAAAATAAGGAATACTATTTCTTTGGCTCAGACCGTGGCAATCTGGATTACTATTTTATTGCCGGGGATAATATGCCGGAGGTTGTAGCTGATTATACTTATCTGACCGGAAGAACACCGCTTCCGCAGCTTTATACATTAGGCTATCATCAGTCGCGCTGGGGATATGAGACTTCCGCAGAGATCCGCGCAATTGCGGATAAATACCGTGCATTAAAGATTCCGATTGATACGATTCATCTGGATATTGACTATATGGATGGCTACCGGGTCTTTACCTGGAATGAAAAGGACTTTGGCAGGCCTGGTGAAGTGATTGCAGATTTAAAGAAAAAAGGATTTAAAATTGTTACTATCATTGACCCGGGTGTCAAATTAGACCCAGGTTATGACATGTATGATGAAGGCATGGAGCAGGGATATTTTGCCAAGACACCGGAAGGGGATACCTATGTAAATGCAGTATGGCCTGGAGATGCTGTATACCCTGACTTTGGAAATCCGAAGGTAAGACAGTGGTGGGGAGAGAAACAGAAATATCTTGTGGACTTAGGAGTCCGCGGTGTATGGAATGATATGAATGAGCCGGCAAGCTTTCGTGGAGAACTGCCGGAAGATGTCGTATTTACAGACGAAGACAGACCATGTGACCATGGCCAGATGCACAATGTCTATGGACATCTGATGGCAAAGGCTACCTATGAAGGCTTGAAGAAGCAGGACGGCAGAAGACCATTTGTAATCACCCGTGCCTGTTACAGTGGTTCCCAAAAGTATACCACAGCATGGACAGGAGATAATCAGAGCCTGTGGGAGCACCTGCGGATGGCAATTCCACAGATGTGCAATCTGGGATTATCCGGTATGGTATTTATCGGAACAGATGTAGGTGGATTCGGTGCAGATGTGACGCCGGAGCTGTTGTCAAGATGGGTACAGGTCGGCTGTTTTTCACCGTTGTTCCGGAATCATTCTTCCAAGGGTTCTACCAGACAGGAGCCGTGGCTTTTCGGAGAAGAGACATTAAATATTAACCGGAAATATATTGAACTTCGTTATAAATTACTGCCATACCTTTATGATTTATTCCATGAGACGGAGCAGAATGGTATGCCGGTAATCCGTCCACTGGTATTGCATTATGAGAAAGATAAAGAAACCTGGAATCTCAATGGAGAATTCCTGTTTGGAGAGCATATGCTGGTAGCTCCTGTAGTAGAGCAGGGAATGACGAAGAAGCTTTTGTATCTGCCGGAGGGAACCTGGTATGACTATGATACAAGGGAAAAATATACCGGAAAGCAGTATATTGTAAAAGACGCACCTCGTGATGTATGCCCGGTTTTTGTAAAAGCAGGAAGCATTATCCCATGTTTTGAACCGATGCAGTATGTGGGAGAGATTGAACTGGATACCCTGATTCTTGATGTATATCCGGGAGAAGACCGTTATGTGCATTATCAGGATAACGGAGAAGATTTTACATATCAGGATGGTGTATATAATGAATATGAGATGACCATCACAAAGGATGAGACATTAACGGTCCGGATGCTGCATAAAGGTTATGAAAAAGTATATAAGAAATTTGTGATATGTTACAAAGGACGTAAAAATGAGTTCGCATTCAATGGAGAGAAACTGACAGTCTGGCTTTCTTAAAAGAAGGGCAGAAGCCGGGAGATAACCGGAGGAGGACTTATATGAAACGTGGAATTGCATTAAGTGGAGGCGGTACGAAAGGCTCTTATGAACTGGGAGTCTGGAAAGCATTAAATGAACTTGGTATTGATTATCAGATTGTAACCGGAACATCCATAGGTTCCATTAACGGAGCCTTAATGGCAACGGGAGATTATGACAGGGCTTATGAACTATGGAGCACCATAACCATGGAAGATATGATGGAGGATGGAATCAATCTGACGGATACCATAGAGGGCATGTATGACCAGAGAGAGGCAATTGGTCCATTCCTGAAAAAATATGTAAAGAATAAAGGTGCAGATATTTCACCTTTTACTGCTTTTATTGAAACACTGATAGAAGAGGATAAGATTCGGAAATCAAAGACAGACTTTGGATTGGTTACGGTGGAATTTCCGTCTTTAAAACCCTGCGAACTGACAAAGCGTGACATTCCGGAAGGACTTATGAAAGATTATATTCTGGCATCTTCTGCAATTTTTCCATTATTCCCGATGCATAAAATTGGAGAGACAACGTATCTGGATGGATGCTATTATGATAATCTTCCAATTGACCTTGCCATCCGAATGGGAGCACAGCAGATTATTGCTGTTGATTTACATACATCACCGGCACACGATGCCTATGCCAAGCGGCCGTATGTAACTTATATCAAGCCAAGCCGCTCCCTTGGAACCATGATGAATTTTGACCATGCTCTTTTAATGGCAAATGCCAGAATGGGATACCAGGATACCATGAAGGTTTATGGAAAATATTATGGCTATGTATATACCTTTGAAAAGGAATCCATGGAGAAATACCGCAGGGCAATGGATCACTTTTTGTATCGGATGACAGAACTGGATTTACTGGTCAGGGATGAAATGCCGGTAAAACGTTTTGCTAAGAAAAGCGAATTTAATAAAGTACATACACTTCTGGCAGAACGAAGTGAAAAGGAGAAAATGTCACCGAGGGAATATTTCCTTGCAGCGGCAGAAATCTGTGGAGAGGTATTTGATGTAGATGCAGCAATTGAATATTCCATGGAACATTTTGTGGAAACACTTCATAAGAAGTTGGCAGATGCAGAGCTGAGACAGGTGACAGAATGTATCATTGCACATAAATTAAGGGAGCCGGCAGGACTGATTGCAGAAGTTAAAAACTTTGGAAAAGAAATGCTGGTGGCTGCGGCTGCATATTATGCGGCACAACAGGACACACTGACGTCAAAAGAAATTCTGAAACTGCATGCCATGTTCTCAAAGGAACTGACAGCGGTATTATTTCTGATGTCGTTGGAAACAAACAGATAACAGCATTTTTGCCGTCAACAAACAGTCTCTCCTGCATATATTATACTGATGAGAATCAGGAGAGAAGGAAACATTGGATTATAATCAGGATATTTTCTTTAAGATGCAACAGCAGCAGATGCCGGGCAAACAGCCCTTTTATATGACAAATCCAATCCAGAATCTTTACATGACGGAGCTAGAATATCAGAGGGATTTAGACCGCATGAAAGAGATGTATCCGATGGAGATAAGAAAAGTACAGGAACTGGTGGAAGAAGAATGCGATAAGATGGAATATGAGGGAAGTCTCATGTTTGACGAGTATCCGGATCGGCTGATGCTGCGGCAGATTTGTAAGAGAATCCGTGATAAGGCGGGACTTGGGGAAAACCGGGAAGACCGGGAAGACATGGATGCTCCGGAAATTCTTCTGTTTCATGAGATGTTTTACCGCAGATGCCGTTACAGACGCTGCCGCAGATGCTGGTAGCAGGTAATAAAATAGAGGTTGAGCTTTTACAAAAAAGGAATTACAATATAGCTGTCGTTTTTTGATGGCTATATTGTTTGTTTACGTGAGTAGTGAGAAAAATCGCATGCCTGCATGCAGATTTGACGAGCACCGCGATAACTCGAGAAACTCGCAAAGCGTGTTTTTCGTAGTTTAGGAAGATGAGGAATACAGATGAATAAGGGAATGATTCGGGCACTGGTGTTAGCAGGTGTGTTTCTGGTATCAACCGTAGTGTTTAGTTTTTTGACAAATAAAACAAATCCTGATATGACAACAGAACTGGAGGAGGCAACGCTGCCGACTGTCCAGCTTTATTATAAAGAGCAGAAAATCAATGAACTCTACGGGTATGTAGATGAAATGAATGCAGTTTACATGAGGGACAGCATTACACCGATTGATACGGACAGGCTGCTTCCAATCCGCGTTCAGAATGGAAGCTACGCAGTGGATGAACTTTCCTATGAAATTCGGAGTATGGATACCAAGCGGCTTATTGCAGATGCGAAGGTAGATAGTTATTCCCAGAAGAATGGAGTGATTACAGCAGACATTCCGATTCAGAATCTTCTGGATTCCAATGCGGAATATCTGTTGATTATACATTTACTGCATGGGGATGATACCTTAAATTATTATACAAGGATTATTGAACCGCAGGATTGTTATGTGAAGGAAAGCATTGATTTTGCAAAAGATTTCCATGAAAAAACATTTCAAAAGGATGGAAGCGGTTCTCTGGCAACTTATATGGAACCGGATTCTTCTGCGGATAATACCACACTTGCCAATGTCAGTATTCATTCCACACTGCGACAGGTAACATGGGATAAATTCAATGGGACCGTTCTGACGGACCCATCGGTAAGCATCAAAGAAATCAACAATTCCTATAATGTAATTCTATTGGATTATGTAGTGACGGCAACCGGAGATAATGGGGAACTGGAATATTATAATGTAGAAGAATATTACCGTGTCCGTTATACCAATGACCGGATGTATCTATTGAATTTTGAGAGAACCATGGATGAAATTTTCCGGGCAGAGAATGATGATTTTTATGAGAATTATTTACAGCTTGGAATATGTTCGTCCGATGTGGAATATAAGAGTAATGAGACCGGAAGTATTCTCTGTTTTGTAAAAGAAGGAGAACTCTGGTGTTACAATGCGACAGAAAAAAAGCTTTCCCAGGTGTTCAGCTTCCGTGGTTATGAGGGGATTGATTCCAGGGAAAATCATAAGGAACATGATATCCGGATTATTAAGGTGGATGAAACAGGAAGTGCTGATTTTGTTGTATATGGTTATATGAACAGGGGAAACCACGAAGGTCAGGTGGGCGTAGGTGTTTATCATTATGACAGCGTGGCAAATACAGTAGAAGAGGAACTGTTTATACCATCCACCCACTCTTACGAAGTGCTGAAATCAGAACTGGGACAGCTGATGTATGAAAATGAAAGTGGAATGTTCTACATTATGATGGGTGGGACACTGTATGAGATTAATCTTGCTACTACCAAAGAAAAGGAAGTAGTCAGCGGATTTGAAACAGGAAATTATGCGGTATCAGAGAATAACCAGTTTGTTGCTTATATTGCAGATGGCAACAGTGACAGCGGTTCGAAAATTACTGTTCTGAATCTGGAGAATTCGAAAAGCTTTGAAGTGGCAGCGGCAGCAGGAACGTATATCCGGCCACTGGCATTTATGGAAGATGATTTTATCTATGGCGAGGCGGATGACAGTGATGTGTATACAGATTCTGCCGGAAATGTACAGTTCCCGATGAATCATATTTATATTGTAGATACGGATGATGAAGAACACGGAGTGTTAAAAGATTACCATAAGGATGGATATTATGTGGCATCTGTAGAAGTTGTGGATTATACTATTTATCTGAACCGGGAACAGTATAACGGTATGGCTTATGTCCCGGCGGAACAGGATACAATTATGAATCGTGAGGGAGATTCTGCAGAAGTAGTCAGCATTCACAGTACGGTAACGGAACGAAAACAGACGCAGCTGCAGCTGCAATTATTACAGGAAGAAGAGATAAGCTCGGATCGTCTGCTGACTCCGAAGCGGATTGTATTGGAGTCGCCGAGAAATGTGAATCTGAAAGAACCGGAAGAGACAGATTATTATTATGCTTATTCTGCCGGAAGAGTAGTGCTGGCAACGGATAATGCGGCAAAAGCCATTGCAGTGGCAAATGATAATGTGGGCGTTGTGGTAGGAAGCAGACAGCAGTATATCTGGAAGAGGGCAAGAAAATCTTCCCAGTCACCACTGACGATTACAATAGGTGATGCAGACGCATCCGGAACAACGATAGCAAAAGCAATCAATGGTATGCTTTCGATGCAGGGATTAAATGTTGGTGTAGGAGAATTGATGACATCCGGAAATACACCAAAACAAATTTTAAAGGATACCCTGCAGGACTCTGTAGTCATTGATTTGACTGGAAGTGATCTGGATGCAGTGTTATATTATGTCAATCTGGGAACACCGGTATTTGCCATGAGTAGTGGAAGTGAAGCTGTATTAATTACAGGCTATGATAATGCAGGAGTCTATGTTTATAATCCGGCAACCGGTGCAACAGAGAAGATGTCAATGACGGATGCACAGAATGTATTTGATGCAGCAGGTAATGTATATTTTGCTTATATGAAAATGGCAGAATAGGGATACGGGCAGAGACAGGCGTGAATAAGGCGTAAAAAACATATAAAATTGCCTAAAAAAAGCCGAAGTTTCTTGGCAGTTTCGGTATTAGTGCTGTATTTTCACAAAGTCTATTGCAAAATCTGTTCGTGTAGGATATATTAACTTTTGTACTAATTGTACTACTTAGAAGCGAGGAAGATAACATGAGTAGAAAAGAAGTTACAGTTTCAAACGTTTCAAAAAAACATGATAATCCAATTGCAGAGTTGGTTCAGGTTGCCTGCCGGTTTGACAGCAATATTACTCTGGAAAGTGATAACCGTAAAATTAATGCCAAGAGCATCATGGGAATTATGGCATTTAATCCGTCCAAAGGAATGACGGTTAACATTGTTGCAGAGGGGAATGATGAAGAAGAAGCTCTTTTAGCAATGGAGAAGTTTTTAGTGTGTGATTAATTTTCAGGGAGGGAATTATAATGCAGAAGAGACCAGTTGAGAAAGCAGCCGAAGTAAAGGCAGCAGTAAAAGCTACAGAGACAAAGGCAGTAGTTAAGGCAGAAGCAAAAGAAGTTGTAGCGAAGAAAGCAGAAACCGTAGTAAAGAAAGCAGAAGAGACAGCAAAGAAAGCAGAGACAGCTGTAAAAGCAGCAGCAAAGACTACCGCAAAGAAAGCAACCAAGAAAGCAGCAGCTAAGAAAACTGCCAAGGCAGAGAAGAAAGAACTTGTACCGGAAGTATTTGTTCAGTTTGATGGTAATGAAGATGTTGTTGCAAACGTGATTGAGAGAGCAAAAGAAGCTTTCACAGCAGACGGACACAGGGCATCCAGCATCAAGTCTTTAAAGGTTTATTTAAAACCGGAAGAATATGCAGCATACTATGTTATAAACGATACATATGCAGGCAAGGTTAACTTATTCTAGTTTTATTTTGCTCATGATATTAAAATGGCTTCGGAATTCCGAAGCCATTTTTGCTGCCGTTATTTATTTCTTTTTCTGATTAGCTTTATATTTCTTTATAAGCTTCTGGATGCGTTCATTTGGATCTAAGAGCTCACTGATAGAAGCATCATGATTCAATGTATCGATAATATAAGCAATATATTTGCTCATGTCACAGTTGATATAATATGGACGGCTTAAAAGCTCCGGAGTCTGATAAGTCAGGTTGGTGGTAACTACACGGTAGATAGTTCCATCTTCTACAGCTTTATCGAATTTTTCCAGACCATTGGTGAAAAGTCCGAAGGTTGCAACAACAAAGATTCTGTTTGCTTTTCTCTTTTTTAATTCGGTTGCAACGTCAATCATACTTTCTCCGGAAGAAATCATATCATCGATAATCAGAACATCTTTTCCTTCTACGGAAGAACCTAAAAATTCATGTGCGACAATAGGGTTACGTCCGTCGACAATTCTGCTGTAATCACGACGTTTGTAGAACATACCCATATCCAGACCAAGTACACTGGAAAGATAAATTGCACGTCCGGTACCACCCTCATCCGGGCTGATAATCATCATGTGGTCAGAATCAATCTGTAAGTCAGGAACGTTCTTGCAGATACCTTTGATAAACTGGTATGCAGGCTGAACAGTTTCAAAACCACCCTTTAAAGGAATTGCATTCTGGACACGAGGATCATGTGCATCAAATGTAATAATGTTGTCAACGCCCATGGCAACCAGTTCCTGTAAAGCCAGTGCACAGTCCAAAGATTCCCTGGTGCTTCTTCTATGCTGGCGGCTTTCATAAAGGAATGGGATGATAACAGTAATTCTTCTTGCCTTGCCGCCAATTGCAGCAATAATTCTCTTTAAATCCTGGTAATGATCGTCTGGGGACATATGGTTTGTCTGACCACACAGAGAATAAGTAAGGCTGTAGTTAGTAACATCAACCATAAGATAAAGGTCATAACCACGAACAGTTTCTTTGATCATTCCCTTTGCCTCGCCTGAACCAAAACGAGGGGTAACAGCTTCGATGATATAAGAATCACGTTTGTAGCCCATAAAAGCTGCATCATTCTGGTGCTGATGCTGTCTTTCGTCTCTCCATTTGACAAGGTATTTGTCAACTTTTTCTCCTAATTCCTGGCAGCTCTGTAATGGAATAATTCCAAGAGAACCAGTAGGAAGGGTTTCTAAGTTTCTTTCACTGTTTGACATGAATAGGTTCCTCCATAGAAATAATTTATCTTATATAGTTCAATAGATATAGCATCTAATTGAATGCGTAATTAATGCAGCTTTTTCTTAAGACGGATATCGTCTCCAAAAAGCTTAATCATCGTATAGCTGCTGAAGATGCGGGAGCAGATACGCTCGGAATATACATCAGCAAGCTGGTCGATACTTAAATTCGTAGAAATCAATGTTGATTTCTGACGCAGCATACGTTCGTTCAGACACAGGAAAAGCCGGGATGCCGTAAAGGAGTTGGCAAGTTCGGTTCCAAGGTCATCAATGATTAAAAGATCACAGTCGAAGATATTCTGTCCGGCAGCAGAAGCTGCAGCGTCCTTCTGGAAAGTGTCCTTTTCAAATATATCAAATAATTGGAAGGCTGTAAAATAAATAACGGAATGTCCTTTATCTAAAAGCTCTTTGGCAACGCAGTTTGAAAGAAAAGTCTTACCAACACCGGTTGCTCCATAGAAAAAGAGATTTTCAAAAGAGGTATCAAAATGCTCGATAAAGGACTTGCAGTCTGCAACAGCTTTTTTTACAGTATCATAAGCAGATAATCCGGTTGTGGGATTTATCTGCTCTTTGGAATAGTATGCATAAGAGAAATTCGAAAAATTCTCTTTGGCTAAAATATCTTTTACATTAGACTGCGTATAGACTAAATCAATGGCAGCCTGTACAAAACAATGACAGCGTTCATTCCCAATATAACCGGTATCCTTACAGTCCTTACAGGTGTAAACCGGTTCCAGATAATCAGCCGGATAACCCAGAGAAGCAATCAGATTCTGTTTCTCCCTGCGAAGAGCAGCAAGCTGCTCTTTTAATGAAGAGAGAACAGAGGAATCTTCTGCTCCATCATCAGATAAAAGCTGTTTTGCACTTGCTACTGAGATGGAAGAAATCTCGTTGTCTATTTCTGTAAGGCGCGGACATTTTCCGTAGACTTCCTGAATGTGTTCATCCAGAAGATGCTGATTGTGAAACTGTCTGGCATTATATTGCCGGATTAAAGTATCGTATTGTGAATTATTAAGAGACATGAAATGCTCCTTTAGTATTCCTGAAAAAGTGTCTTAATTATTTAAGAGCTGTTTTTCAAGCTGTTCAAAATTATAGGTACGCTGTGAAAAATTGTTAAACCGGTTGGCGGCAGTCTTGTTTACGGTGACATTGCGGGAAGAAGATGCCTTGCTTTTTTTATAAGCAGTGTCTAATATAGCAATATCCTCTAAATGGTGGATATTACATTTATGCCAGTTCTCTAAGATGGTATCGGCATACTGGAAGCTTGGCTGATTTGTCGCCTGCAGTGTCCGTTTGCATGCCTCGGAAATGATATCCAGTGTAAATCCAAACTGGCTGGTCCATTTATCTACCAGTTCAAGTTCGTATTCGGCCAGCTTTCTGCCGCTGATTCCAAATGCCTTCATGACACCATAATGTGTCTGCTTATAGGCACTGGAAGAACGTCTGGCATCTTCCGCGGTACGGATAGAAGAAGCAGACCAGGAAAGGGCAATCTTGTCCATATAGCGGATGCTCTTATGACCGTTGTCCACACAGGATTCTACCAGATATTCAATCAGGTCTGTGGAGAATTTCAATTCATCTGACCAGTAAAGAATGGTTTCATAATCCTTGATGGACAAAGGATGTCCGATATAGCGTTCAATAATGAATAATAAATCGCTGGAAGCCTCATCATTCTGGAAAGACAGAATCTGGTCTTTGGTATAGGATGGACGGATATCTACAGAAGATGCTTCCGTAGGCTTTTCTGCATGTTCAGAATCCTGCGTAACCACAGAAACAGGCTCACACAGGCAGATGCCGGTAAGCTGTTCGCCGGAATTATATTCTAACTGGAGTAAGTGTTTTTTCTCCCAGTATTTTAAGGCACGTTTAATATCCTTTTCTGTATGGTCGAATTTATCAGCCATCTTAGAAATGGAAAAATTCTCAGCTGCGTTGATGCAGCGGAGTAAATATAAATAAATTTTTACAAATTCTCCATTGGCATCTGCCATATACTCATCAATAAAGGTATTGGATACGCAGGTAACCGTGGATTTGCTTTTCGTATGTAATGTTATGTCTGTCATAAGAACTCCCTCTTTCACCGACCACATTATAGCATATGAATCTAAAATTGAGAAGTCTTATTTTAACCAAAAATCCAGTAAAATCAAGGGTTTCCACATTTGCACAGAATTGTGAATAATGTGGATAACTTTCTTTTGAAAGTGCATTATGGTAACTGAAATGGGAGCAGTTTGGCGGTTAATACAGATAGAATGGCGATTTTCAAAAATACATTATGTAAACAAAAAAATCCACATCCATAATTCACAAAAATGTGAATTACGATGTGGATAATGTGGATAACTACTGTTGGAGAAGGTGTTCGCCTATAAGATACACGTCTCCGGCCCCCATAGTTATCAACAAATCATTGTTTATGCATTTTTCTGATAAAAATTTTTCAATCTCATCAAAAGACGGGAAATAATAACTTTCCTGACCGTTTTTCTGAAGCTCTGCCAAAAGGTCTTTGGAAGAAATCCCAATCGTATTTTTCTCTCTGGCGGCATAGATGTCTGCAAGGACTACAATATCTGCCATGGAAAGCACCCGGGCAAAATCACTTAAAAATGCCTTGGTTCTGGAATAGGTGTGTGGCTGGAAAACGCAGATAATCCGTCCGTGTGGATAATTCCGGGCTGCGGTTAATGTGGCAGCCACTTCGGTCGGATGATGTGCATAATCATCAATAACGGTGATACCGTTCTTTGTTCCTTTGTATTCAAAACGACGTTTGGTGCCGCCAAACTGAAGCAGTCCCTTTTTGATAACATCCAAAGGAAGACCGAGATTTAAGCAAAGCGCAATGGCAGCCAGTGAATTGGAGACATTATGCTTGCCTGGAACACTTAAGGAAACGGTTCCTAAGTCTTCGGTTTTGTGCATCAGAGTATATGTGCCGCAGGCATGGTCATTATAAGTAATATTTTTAGCATAAAAGTCATCGTTTTCGCATAAACCATAAGTAGTGACGCTACAGGACAAATTGTTGGTAATCTGATCTAAAGCTGCAATCTGGCCGTTGATGATTAATACACCATCATGTGCAGTATTTCCGGCAAATTCATGGAAAGAACGGCGGATATCATCGATATCTTTGAAGAAGTCGAGATGCTCAGCTTCCACACTGGTGATGATACTGTATTTCGGATGAAAATGCAGGAAACTGTTGGTATATTCGCAGGCCTCGGTAATGAATACTTCTGAACCACCTACGCGGATATTTCCACCGATTGCTTCTAAGATACCACCAACACTGATTGTAGGGTCAGCCTTTGCAACAAGAAGAATCTGTGAAATCATGGATGTGGTAGTGGTTTTTCCATGGGTACCGGCAACTGCAATGGATTTCTCATAGTTATCCATAATCTGTCCAAGCAGTTCTGCACGGGAAAGCATTGGAATACCGGCATCTACGGCTGCTTTAAATTCCTCATTGTCCTCGCGGATGGCAGCAGTATAGACAACCAGTGCAGGACGGATGGATAAGTTAGATGCTTTCTGGCCAATGTAAATGGTTGCGCCTTTTTGGGCAAGGCTGTCGGTAAGTGCAGACTGCTTTGCATCAGAACCGGAAATGGTAAAACCTTCTTCCAGCAAGATTTCTGCAAGACCACTCATACTGATACCACCAATACCGATAAAATGTACATGAATAGGTTCTTCAAAATTTAATGAATACATAATTCTTTACCTGCCTGACTTATAATTTCGTTTCTTGAGAAAAGATTTCTTCCTAATATTATAACCATATGCAGGGAATTTGCAAATCTATTTTGTCTGTCAGGAAAAAAGAATGCAAAATAATGGAGGTGATTTTGTGAAAATGACAAGAAATGTTCAAAAATTGTCTAAAATGACTAAAATATGCGAAAAAAGATAAAATAATTATACAGAATGCTGTACAACATATGGGCAGTGTGTTATACTTTTGTTATACCAAAATGACCTGATTTTATGACGAGAGGTGAATGACGTGATTAAGAAAGAAATGATAGCCATGCTTTTGGCGGGCGGACAAGGAAGCCGTCTTGGAGTATTAACTTCCGGTGTAGCAAAGCCTGCAGTCGCATTTGGAGGAAAGTATCGTATTATCGACTTTCCATTGAGCAACTGCATCAACTCAGGTATTGATACCGTCGGAGTGCTGACACAGTATCAGCCATTGAGATTAAACAGACATATTGGAATTGGAATTCCGTGGGACTTAGACCGTAATAACGGAGGAGTAACGGTTCTTCCTCCATATGAGAGAAGTGATAACAGTGAATGGTATACTGGTACAGCAAATGCGATTTACCAGAATCTGAAATATATGGAGACTTATAATCCGGATTATGTGCTGATTTTATCAGGCGACCATATTTATAAGATGGATTATGAAGTAATGCTTGATTTCCATAAGGAAAATAATGCAGACGTAACAATTGCAGCAATGCCTGTTCCAATAGAAGAAGCAAGCCGTTTTGGTGTGGTTATAACAGACGAAAATAAAAAAATTAAAGAGTTCGAGGAAAAACCGGAACATCCGAGAAGCAACCTCGCATCCATGGGAATATACATATTCAACTGGAAAGTATTGCGTGACAGCTTAATTGCTATGAAGGATCAGAGTAATTGTGACTTCGGAAAGCATATTATTCCATACTGCCATGAGAATGGAAAGCGTTTATTTGCTTATGAATTCAATGGTTACTGGAAGGATGTTGGAACACTTTCCTCCTATTGGGAAGCAAATATGGAATTGATTGATCTGATTCCGGAATTTAACCTTTATGAAGAATACTGGAAGATTTATACCAAGAGCGATAATGTAGCTCCGCAGTATCTTGCAGCAGAGTCCAAGGTTGATACCAGCATTATCGGAGAAGGTGCTGAAATTTATGGAGAAGTGCAGAATTCTGTAATTGGTGCAGGAGTTCGGATTGAAAAGGGTGCGGTGGTACACAATTCCATTATCATGAAAGAATGTGTGATTGGAGAGAATACTGTGGTGGAGAAATCCATTATTGCAGATAAGACCATTGTTGGAGCAAACTGCCACTTAGGCGTAGGCGAGTATGCACCAAGCACATTGAATGAAAAAGTATATGCATCTGATCTGGTTACTATCGGAGAAGATTCTGTAATACCAGACGGAGTTTCAATTGGAAAAAATACAGCGATTTCCGGAGTGACGGAACCGTCAGATTATCCAGATGGAATGTTAGCAGGCGGTGGAGCTATTATTAAGGAAGGTGACAGAATATGAAGGCATTAGGATTAATTTTAGCAGGTGGAAACAATCATCGTATGCAGGAACTTTCCAGCAAGCGTGCAATTGCAGCAATGCCAATCGGCGGAAGCTACCGATGCATTGATTTTGCATTGAGTAACATGAGCAACTCACATGTTCAGACCGTTGCAGTGCTGACTCAGTATAATGCACGTTCTTTAAATGAACATTTAAGTTCATCCAAATGGTGGGATTTTGGAAGAAAACAGGGAGGTCTTTATACCTTCACTCCTACCGTAACCGCTGACAACAGCTGGTGGTACAGAGGAACTGCAGATGCAATGTACCAGAACATTGATTTCTTGAAAAAACGTCATGAGCCATATGTAATTATTACAGGTGGTGATTGTGTATACAAGCTGGATTACAATAAGGTATTGGATTACCATATTGAGAAGAAAGCTGATATAACTGTTGTGTGCAAGGATATGCCGGAAGGCACAGATATCAGCCGCTTTGGTGTAATCCGCATGAATGAAGAATCCAGAATCACAGAGTTTGAAGAGAAACCTATGGTATCCAGCTCTAATACAATTTCTACCGGTATTTATATCATCCGCAGAAGACAGCTGATTGAAATGTTAGAGCGGAGCGGTCAGGAAGACAGATGGGATTTCGTTACAGATATTCTGATTCGTTATAAGAATATGAAACGAATTTATGGATATAAAATGGAAGATTACTGGAGCAATATTGCAACAGTAGATTCATATTACAATACCAATATGGATTTCCTGAAACCGGAAGTGAGAGATTACTTCTTCCGTGAGACACCGCATATCTATTCGAAAGTAGATGATTATCCACCAGCAAAATACAATGCAGGTTCTGATGTGAAGAACAGCCTGATTTCCAGTGGATGTATCATCAACAGTAAAATAGAAAATTCTGTATTGTTTAAAAATGTGTTTGTAGGAAAGAATTGTGTAATCAAGAATTCCATTATTCTCAATGACGTATATATTGGAGATAATACGCATATTGAAAACTGTATCGTGGAAAGCCGTGGAACGCTGAAAGCCAACACGTATTATTGCGGTGACGACGGAGTAAAGGTTGTACTTGAACGCAATGACAGATATGCACTGTAGGCAGAAGACTTAAGAGAAAGGCATGAAGGGGGTAACATAATGCAGATTACAGATGTAAGAATACGTAAAGTTGAAAAAGAAGGTAAAATGAAAGCTGTGGTATCCATTACCATAGATGAAGAATTTGTTGTACATGATATCAAGGTGATTGACGGAGAGAAGGGACTCTTCATTGCAATGCCAAGCCGCAAGGCTGCTGATGGGGAATACAGAGACATTGCACATCCAATTAACTCAGATACCAGAAATAAGATACAGCAGATTATCTTAGAAAAGTACGAAAGCGAAGTCGCAACGGAAGAAGCGTAGTTCGTACATAGAATAAAGAAAGAATTTGCAGGCTGTCACAGAAATGTGGCAGCCTGTTTTTCACACTTCTTTTTTTTTTGAACAATTGATAGAATGAAGTATAAATATGCCGTGGGGCAAATGAGAAAGCATGAAAAAGACTGTTAGGAGCACTTGGAATTTCGGGCGAAAACAGACAACGCCGGCACAGGGAAGTGCCGGCGAGGCGCAAGCAACATGGATGTTGATTTGCGCCGGTTGTCAGAACTGATAAAAATTTTTTTCAAAATTCTTAGTGCTCCTTATAGTCTTTTTCGCTTTTCCATTTGCCCCACGGCATATTTACATTGTCATCTATTTCATATTGTGGAAAAAAGGATGACAAATTTCTAGGAAAGAAGTATACTAAAATATAACAGTATTTTCGGCAGAAAGCCGGAGAGGAATAAAGAGGATAAAAATATGGAAGCATTAAAAGCGGTAATATTGGCAGCTGGAAAGGGAACCAGAATGCAGTCAGACCTTCCGAAAGTAGTGCATACAATAGACGGAAAGTGTCTGGTAGATTATGTAATTGAAGCGGCAGAAGGAGCAGGAGCGGAGGATATCTGTCTAGTGGTAGGCTATAAGCATGAAGAGGTAGAGAATACCATTTCACATAAAGATGATGTAACATTTGTACTGCAGGAGCAGCAGCTTGGAACTGGTCATGCGGTAAAATGTGCCAAGGATTTCCTGGGAAAAGAAGGAAATACACTGATTCTTTTTGGAGATGCACCACTGATTACATCTGCAACCTTAAAGCAGCTTTTGGAGCATCATATCCAGCATAAAAATGCAGTAACCGTATTGTCAGCAACGATAGATGACCCGACCGGATACGGAAGAATTATCCGCAATGAATCCGGAGAATTTATAAAGAGCGTAGAACATAAGGATGCAAACGAAGAAGAGTTGAAATCCCATGAGATTAATTCCGGAATGTATGTATTTAATACCTGGGAATTATCACAGGCATTGGATAAGATTCAGCCGAATAATGCACAGGGTGAATATTATCTGCCGGATACGCTTACGATATTAAAGGATAAAGGACTTCGTGTAGATGCATTTGCACTGGAAAGCCCGGAAGACATCAATGGAGTAAATGACCAGAAGCAGTTAGAATCAGCTGCAGAAATCATCAGAAGAAGGAAGAAAGAATGTACATTATAGCGGGACTTGGAAATCCTGGAAAGAAATATGAACATACCAGACATAATGTTGGCTTTGATGTCATGGATGTACTGGCAGAAAAATATAATATAAGGATGGACGAAAAAAAGTATAAAGCAATCTGCGGCAAAGGAATGATCGGAAGTGAAAAAGTTGTTCTGGTGAAGCCACAGACTTTTATGAACTTAAGCGGAGAAAGCATCGCTGAAGCAGTAAATTTCTATAAAGTGGATCCGGCCAGTGAACTGTTAGTGATTTTTGATGATATCAGCCTGGCACCGGGAAGAATACGGATTCGTAAAAAAGGCAGTGCCGGCGGACACAATGGAATTAAAAATATCATTGCGCAGGTGGGAACAGAGCAGTTTGCTAGGATCAAGGTAGGTGTCGGTGAGAAACCACAGGGCTGGGATTTGGCAGACCATGTCCTTGGCCATATGGATAAGGCAGACCGGAAACTGGCAGAGGAAGCATTTTTAGATGCGGTATCTGCGGTAGAACTGATTGTCGATGGAAAAATCGAACAGGCAATGAATGACTATAATTAAAGGAAGAACATTATGAATGTATTTTTGCAGCCCCTTTCGGAACTGGAAGAATTGCAAAATGCCTTAAAGCAGCTAAAGAGCAATCAAGGTATCGTTCAGATATCCGGATGCATGGATGCGCAGAAGGCACATATGGTATTTGCGGCGAACGATGGTTTTAGAAATAAAATCATCGTTACTTTTAACGAACAAAAAGCAAGGGAAATCTTAGAAGATTATCGTTTTTTCGACAGGGAGACTCTCTATTTCCCGGCGAAGGATATTTTATTTTATCAGTCGGATATCAGAAGTAATCAGCTTACCGGAGAGAGGATTGCCCTGTTAAAACGTTTATCCGAAAATAAGCCGGTTACAGTGGTATTGACTTTTGACGGACTGATGAACCGGATGGCAGGACTTGAAGCCTTTAAAGAAGCGGTGCGTACTTATAAGGTGGAAGACGAATTAGACTTTGAGTCAGAGACAAAGCGGCTTTTGCAGATGGGGTATGTGCGCAATTATCAGGTGGAAATGCCGGGAGAATTTGCGGTGCGTGGAGGAATCCTTGATATATATCCTCTGACGGAAGAAAATCCGCTGCGTATTGAAATGTGGGGAGATACCATTGATTCTCTGCGAAGCTTTGAGGCGGAGAGCCAGCGTTCCATAGAGAATTTGGAAGAGATTACGTTGTATCCTGCAACGGAACTGGTGCTGACGGAAGAACGGAAGCAGGCAGGCTTGAAGAAAATTCGACAGGAAGCGGTAAAGGCAGAAAAGAAGTTCCGCGACCAGATGAAAAATGAAGAAGGCCATCGCATCAAACAGACGGCGGCTGCTTTGGAAGAAGAGATAGAAGAATTAGGTGGTGCAGCTAATTTGGACAGCAGCCTTGCATATTTCTTCCCGGAGGCGGTAAGCCTTTTGGATTATTTTGGCAAAGACGAGACTCTTTTAGTCCTGGATGAACCTGCCCGGCTGATGGAAAAGGGCAGAGTGACAGAGCAGGAATTTGAAGAGAGCATGAAGCAGCGCTTGGAGAAGGGTTATATCCTGCCGGGACAGGCAGAAACGCTCTTTACCGGAAAGGAAATTACTGCGAAGATGCAGAGTTTCCACGGACTTGCACTGGCAGCACTGGATATGAAGGTGCGGGAGTTAGACATTACGAACCGTTACCATATTCAGGTGCAGGGTGTGAATTCCTATAATAACAGCTTTGCAACGCTGGTGAAGGATTTAAAGAATTATAAGAAAAACGGATACCGGGTCGTTGTATTATCCGCATCTAAGACAAGGGCAGAGCATCTGGCGAAGGATTTACAGGAAGAAGAGGTAAGCTGTTATTATGCCAAAGATTTTGAACGGGAATTGCAGCCGGGAGAAATCTTAACTGCCTATGGAAAAGTAAAACGTGGATACGAATACCCGCTGATTAAATTTGCGGTTATCACAGAAAGTGATATATTCGGGCAGGAAAAGAAGAAACGGAAGAAACACCGCCTCTATGAGGGAGAAAAGATACAGAGCTTTCGTGACCTTCATGTAGGTGATTATGTGGTACATGAAAATCACGGCCTTGGCATTTATCGTGGAATCGAGAAAATCGAAGTCGATAAAAAAGTCAAGGATTATATCAAGATTGAATATGCCAAGGGAGGCAATCTTTATATTCTTGCAACCCAGCTGGAACTGATTCAGAAATATGCCGGTTCCGATGCCAAGAAACCGAAGTTAAACCGGCTGGGCAGCCCGGACTGGGATAAGACAAAAACCAGAGTGCGTGGTGCGGTAAAAGAAATTGCCCACGAACTGGTGGAACTCTATGCTATCCGGCAGAACAAAGAAGGCTATGTCTATGGTCCGGATACTGTATGGCAGAAGGAATTTGAAGAGATGTTTCCATTTGAGGAGACAGAAGATCAGGAACTTGCCATTGAAGCAACCAAGAAGGACATGGAAAGCACCAAGATTATGGATCGTCTGATTTGCGGAGACGTAGGATATGGCAAGACGGAGGTGGCAATCCGTGCTGCCTTTAAGGCGGTGCAGGAGGGAAAACAGGTAGTTTATTTAGTACCGACCACAATCCTGGCGCAGCAGCACTATAATACCTTTGCCCAGCGGATGAAAGATTTCCCGGTAAGAGTAGATTTGCTTTGCCGTTTCCGCAGCCCAAAAGAGCAGAAGAAAACCATCGAAGATTTGAAAAAAGGCATGGTGGATATTATTATCGGAACCCACAGAGTGCTTTCTGAGGATGTGAAATTTAAGGATTTGGGACTTCTCATTATCGATGAGGAGCAGCGTTTTGGTGTGGCTCATAAAGAGAAAATCAAGCAGATGAAAAAGGATGTGGATGTGCTGACTTTAACGGCAACACCAATTCCAAGGACATTGCATATGAGCCTTATCGGAATCCGTGATATGAGTGTTTTAGAGGAGCCGCCGATGGATCGTGTGGCAATCCAGACTTATGTCATGGAATATAATGAAGAAATGGTGCGGGAGGCAATCTGCCGGGAATTAGCAAGAGACGGACAGGTTTATTATGTATTTAACCGGGTAAACCAGATTGCAGAAATGGCAGCGAAAATTTCAGAACTGGTGCCGGATGCCAATGTGGCATTTGCCCACGGACAGATGAAGGAACGGGAACTTGAGGATATTATGTATCAGTTTATCAACGGAGAGATTGATGTGCTGGTATCCACAACGATTATCGAGACGGGGCTTGATATTTCCAATGTAAATACCATGATTATTCATGATGCGGATAATATGGGACTGTCACAGCTCTATCAGCTTCGCGGAAGAGTAGGGCGTTCCAACCGGACGGCATATGCGTTCTTAATGTACCGCCGGGATAAAATGTTAAAAGAAATCGCAGAGAAACGTCTGGCTGCAATCAAGGAATATACAGACCTTGGAAGCGGCTTTAAGATTGCCATGCGGGATTTGGAAATCCGTGGAGCCGGAAACCTGCTGGGTGCGCAGCAGAGCGGACATATGGAGGCAGTCGGTTATGACCTTTACTGCAAGATGCTCAATGAGGCTGTCAAACAGGAGAAGGGAATCGGAGTGGAAGAAAGCTTCGATACAACAGTAGATGTGGAAATGGATGCATTTATCCCACCGTCCTATATTCCAAACGAGACACAGAAGCTGGATATTTATAAACGAATTGCAGCCATTGAAAATGATTCAGAAAGTGATGAGATGCTTGATGAGCTGACAGACCGTTTTGGAGACCCGCCAAAATCAGTAACAAACCTTCTTTCCATTGCATTGATAAAAGTGCTGGCGCATCAGGCGTATATGAAGGAAGTGGTAGAGCGTGGCAATACAGTGCGCTTTGTCATGTATGAAAAAGCTGCGGTGAATCCGGCAAAAATACCGGAACTTCTGTCAAAATATGATCATGCGTTGAAATTTATACCGGATCAGAAAGGACCGTATTTTGTACTGAACAGGGGAACCAACAGCCGGACAGTATCAGGCAGCAGTATCGACTATATCCGCCAGTTTGTGTTGGATGTGCAGACGATTCTAGTAGAAAAAACCATAAAAAAGGATGCTTAACTGCATAAAAATCTTGCGGCATGTACGAAAAAGCACTATAATAGAACGATGATAAATATTTTGGAGGAACGTGATATGAGATTTAAGAAATTCACAGCACTTGCATTGGCGGTTGTTACTGCAGCTTCCGTAGCTATGACAGGATGTGGCAGCAGAATCGATGAAGATGCAGTTGTTGCTACATTAGGAGATAAAGAGATTTCACTTGGACTTGCCAACTTTATGGCACAGTATACAGCAGTATCCTATGACAGCTATATTACCATGGGATATGCTAAGGAAAATATGTGGTCACAGGATTTATCCGGAAACGGTAAGACTATGCAGGATAATGTAAAAGATGGAATCCTGACACAGATTCAGACCAATTATCTCTTGGAAGACCATATGAAAGACTATGGTGTGGAAATAACGGATGAGGAGCTTTCTGATATTGATACTGCAGCACAGCAGTTCATGGATGACAATAGCAAGGAAGCAATCAGGACCATGGGTGCCAAGAAAGAATATGTAGCAGAAATGCTTCGACTGAACCTGATTCAGAAGAAGATGCATAATGCAATCATTGCAACTGTAGATACCGAAGTTTCTGATGAAGAAGCGGCACAGAGAACATTCAGTTATATCAAGGTTTCTACCGAGGCACATTATGATGACAACAAGAATTATGTGGAATATACCGATGATGAGAAGGCAGAATTAGAAAAAACTGCAGAGAAAATCGCAGAAGAAGCGAAAACTGATTTTGATGCAGCAGCAACAGACAACGGATATACTGTAAGCACTTATTCATACGGCAGTGATGAAATCGGTGAAGATGGAACAGCAACCGGAAGTATGGATGCATCCATTATTACAGCAGCAGATGCGTTAAAAGAGGGAGAAGTTTCTTCCATGATTTCCGTAGATGGAAAAGGATATTATGTTATCCGCTTAGACAGTGAATTTGACCGTGATGCAACCGACAAAGAGAAAGAAACAATTGTTTCTCAGCGTCAGTCCGATAAATATACTGAAGTATGCGACAGCTACAAGGAAGAAAAAGAATGGACGGTAAATGATGATGTATGGGCAGCTGTTAACTTTGATAAGCTCTATACCATCAAGAAAACAGATACAGAAACAGAATCTGTAAGTGAGACAGAGACAGCATCAGAAACAGCAACAGAATAATTGCAGAAATTATAAAGTGACAAGAACATAGAGAAGCAGAAAATTTATTTTTCTGCTTCTTTTCTATCACATAGATACAGGAGTATGGAATGAAAGACAATATCGTATTAATCGGAATGCCGGGCGTAGGAAAAAGTACTGTAGGTGTCGTATTGGCGAAGGCATTAGGCTATAATTTTGTGGATGCAGATTTAGTCATCCAGCAGCAGACCGGAAAGCTTTTGTGTGAGCTGATTGCAGAGCATGGAACAGAAGGATTCCTTGAGATTGAGGATGAGGTAAACAGCAGCATAGAAGGACATAAAGCAGTCATTGCCACAGGAGGCAGTGCAGTATATTGTGCAAATGCCATGGAGCATTATAAAGAAATTGCAACCGTACTTTATCTGAGTGTATCTTATGAGACATTAGAAGAGCGTCTTGGTGATTTGAAAAACCGCGGTGTGGTATTGAATGATGGCCAGACGCTGAAAGATTTGTATGATGAGAGAACTGCATACTATGAAAAATATGCGGATGTAACAGTAAACGAAGAGGGATTGTCAATTCGTGAAACAATTGATGCAGTAAAAGAAAAACTCGGGATGGAATAAAAGATGCAGATACCAGGGAATGCACAGGAACCTGTGAAGATGCAGGGATCAGATAAAATGAAGAAGTCAGATAAGATGCAGGAGCAGAAAAAGAAATCAACAACTTTAAATAGAATTGGAAAAGTCGATAAAAAGATTCGTATCCGCATGTGGGCAGCAGGCATATTTTTCGTCTGTCTGGTACTGGTGGTACTTTTGCAGAAATTTTCACTGGGACAGAATTATTTTGTGGTAACCGTAAATAATAAAGTGGTAGGCTGTGTCAGCAGCAAGACAGATGTGGAAAAGGCAGTACACGAAAGCCGGCGGCAAATGGCAAAAGAGAGTGAAGGCTATCTGATGCAGGAGATTTCTTATGAGACAACAGAAAGCCATAAGCCATTTCAGAAGCTGTTAAGTGAAGCTGCATTAAAAGAAAAGATTACAAAGGAGCTTAAGAAAGAAAATTCCGGAGAAATCTTTGCATATACGGTAAGTGCCGGTGAAAACCAGCTTTCTTTTGCAACTTTAGATGAAGTAGAAACGTTTTTAGGACGTTTGAAAGAAGAACAGGATACGGACAATCGGTTTGAGATAGAGTTCAAAAAGGAAACAGATCATCAGGAGGGAATGCTTCTTGCAAACTTAAAAGAGGCAGGCGTTTCAGAAAAAACAGAAGCTTCTGCGGATGCCGGTATTGCGCAGCAGCTTGGAATCTATCTTTCCGATGCACAGGAGAATCCCGGGGAAAATAATTATGAAACCGGAATTCTTTCGATGGAATTTGCACAGGATGTGGAAGTGTTCACCAATCTGGTAGCAGCGGACACTCTGACGGATATAGATGCCGCGGTGGAAGAAGTAACAAAAGAGAAAGAAACGAATAAAATATATGAGATACAGCCGGGAGACTGTCTGTCGGTTATTGCACAGGAGCATGATACATCGGTGGCAGCAATTATAGCACTCAATGGATTGTCCGGGGAAGATGCAGTAATCAGTGCCGGTGAAGAACTGATTCTGTCGGTGCCTCAGCCGGACATCAGCTTACGGATCAGCGAAGGCGTAGTATATGAAGAGGATTATACCGCAGAGCCGGAGATTGTACCGAATGATTCCTGGTATACGACCGACGAAGTGGTGCTTGCAGAGGGAACTACCGGACATCGCGAGGTTAATATGGTGGTGACAACAGAGAATGGAATTGAGACGGAGCGGAGTATGATCCACCAGACCATACTGACAGAGTCAACGCCGGCAGTTATTGAGCGTGGAACCAAGATACCGCCAACTTACATTAAACCGCTGATTGGCGGAAGAGTTTCTTCCGGTTTTGGAAGAAGATGGGGCAGAATGCATAAAGGAATTGACTGGGCATGTCCGACCGGAACCAAGGTATTTGCATCCAGCAATGGTGTAGTAGTCAGTGCCGGCTATGTTTCCGGATATGGCAACTGCGTCTTAATCAGCCATCCGGATGGAAGAATGACACGTTATGCACATAACAGTAAATTACTGGTAAAAGCAGGGCAGAGCGTATCACAGGGTGAAGTGATTGCATTAAGCGGAAGTACGGGACGTTCTACAGGTCCGCATGTGCATTTTGAGATATTAATTAATGGTTCCCAGGTAAATCCGGTGAACTATCTGAATTAATTTCGATTTACAAGTCAGTGAATATATAATATAATAATACTATTGTAGATAATTCTTTTGAGGTATGAGAAATACTTGACAAAAGAGGAAATAAGTTACTATAATATTTTGTTTGTAATTTTGTAGGGAATCTAAGCATAGAGGTGCGAGATGGAACAGTATGTGATTAAAGGTGGAAATCCTTTGGTTGGCGAAGTTGAGATTGGTGGAGCTAAGAATGCTGCACTGGGAATTCTTGCGGCAGCAATTATGACGGATGAGACCGTAATAATAGATAATTTACCAAACGTTCGTGATATTAATGTGTTATTAAGTGCCATGGAGGGAATTGGTGCTAAGATAGAGCGTCTTGGAGAACATAAGGTAAAGATTAATGGTTCACTGATTCATGATTTGAGCGTGGACTATGAATATATTAATAAAATCAGAGCTTCTTACTATCTGTTAGGAGCATTACTTGGCAAATATAAGAAAGCAGAAGTGGCTTTTCCGGGTGGCTGTGCAATCGGAACACGTCCGATTGACCTTCATCTGAAAGGTTTTCGCGCGTTAGGAGCCGATGTTGATATTCAGCATGGGTTAATTTCTGCTACTGCAGAACATCTGGTGGGAAACCATATTTATTTAGATAAAGTTTCTGTAGGAGCAACCATTAACATTATGATGGCGGCATCCATGGCAGAGGGAAAGACGATTATTGAAAATGCAGCTAAGGAGCCGCATGTCGTAGACGTAGCAAACTTCTTAAACAGCATGGGAGCAAATATCCGTGGTGCAGGAACAGATGTCATCCGTATTGTGGGTGTAGAGAAGCTTCATAAAACAGAATATTCTATTATTCCGGATCAGATTGAAGCAGGAACTTTTATGTTTGCAGCGGCTGCAACCAAAGGTGATGTAACTGTTAAAAATGTTATTCCCAAGCATTTAGAGGCAACCACAGCAAAATTAATTGAAATTGGTTGTGAAGTGGAAGAATTTGATGATGCAGTACGTGTGGTATCCAGCAAGCCATTGCATCATACCCAGGTAACTACTTTACCGTATCCTGGCTTTCCAACAGATATGCAGCCACAGATGTCGGTGCTTTTAGCATTAGCAGAAGGAACAAGTACCGTAACGGAGAGTATTTTTGAAAACCGTTTCAAATATGTAGATGAACTGACCCGTATGGGTGCACAGGTGAAAGTAGAGAGCAATATTGCAATTATTACCGGTGTTGAAAAATTCACAGGTGCAAGAGTCAGTGCTCCGGATTTAAGAGCAGGTGCAGCCCTTGTAATTGCAGGTCTTGCAGCAGAAGGCATCACCATTGTAGATGATATTTATTATATTGAACGTGGATATGAACATTTTGAAGAGAAATTAGCTTCCCTTGGTGCAATGATTGAAAAGGTAAGTTCCGAGAAAGAAATCCAGAAATTCACATTGAAAGTATCATAAGATAAGAGCATCACAATATAGAAAGTTTTGAATATAAATACTAATATGAATATTGCAATGAGACAGAAGTGTTAAAAAGCGTTATCATAACCAAAAAAAGATATCTGGTAAATATGCTGCAAATGAGGCATAGTTATCAGATATCTTTTTTACGCGAGTAGCGAGAAAAATCGCATGCTTGCATGCAGATTTGACGAGCACCGCGATAACTCGAGAAACTCGCAAAGCGTGTTTCTCGTAGTTTATATGATTGCTTTGATATATAAAGGACTTTTCTCAAGGTCAATACAGGCTCCATCATCTAACTGAACCAGTGGCTTGGAAAGACGACGATGATTCAATAAAACAATGCGGGCGGAAGTACCATCACTTAACATAACCCGGTTGTTCTGGTATGCATTGGCAATATTCTCTAAGAAGGTCAGAATATACTTTGGCTTATATTTCTGCAGACCGTCTTTTTCAAATTCGGCGATCACCTCAAACGGACAAAGGGGAGCACGATAGGAGCGTGCTGCTGTCATGGCATCGTAAACATCGGCAATCGCAATGATGAGTGCATAGTCATCGATTTCTTCCATGGTAAGCCCCATTGGATAACCGGAACCATCGCAACGTTCATGGTGCATGAGAGCTGCCTTTTTAATATGGGAATTTAATGGCTGGGATTTTAAAATATCGTAGCCATATTTCGGATGATTACGAATCATCTGAAATTCTTCATCTGTTAATTTTCCGTCTTTATTTAAGACCTCATCCGGAATTTTTGTCTTACCGATGTCATGAAGCAGACCGGCAAGGGTGAGAGTGTCTAATTCTTCATTGGAAAAATGCAGCCATTTTCCGATAATACGGGAGATGATGGCAACATTCAGACTGTGTGCATAGGTGCTGTCGTTGACCTGACGCATATTATGTAACATATCAAAGACATCCAGAGTGGTCTGCTTTGGACTTACTAAAGAAATGGTCTTTGATAAAAGCTCTTCTTTGTTTACGGTTCCTCCATCGGAAAGATAAGCATCAAAACAGTTCTTTAAATCCTGGGAACGCAGGGTGAAATCCACCTGAAAACGCTGGAATTCCGGAGAACTTTTGAGCTTCTGTGAGTAAGAAGCATCAGAAACCGGACTTGGTGCAGAAACAGGGCTTTTGGCAGGAAAATATGCCGGATCTTTTGGCGTTTCCATTGGAGTAGCGACCTGTTTATTTTCTGTAATCTGCACACTGGCGATGCCATAAAATTCCAGTCTGGAAATCAGGGTACGCGTAAGTTCTACATTCGGATTAATAATAAGCTGTCCACGCTTGGTGCGGACAGGAATTGCTGTAACCATACCTGGTAACAAATCTTTTGTCTGATATTCTTTCATGCATGTGGTCCTCATTCTGGATGGATTTTATAATTATGATAGAACAAATCACAATCATATTCCTATTTAAGTATATTCTTTTTGCTAAAAATGTCAATCTTAACAGTAAAAACCGGCAAAATTTGTCAAAAGGATACAAAAAGTAATAAGGAATGTTTTCTCTGTTGATGAGAAAATATGGTGCTTGACATTTCGATATAATAGGTGTATTCTCTCCCATAGAGATTTGAAAATTCAATATTGTAATTTCTCTTATTCAGAGTGATGGAGATACATAGGATCAATGAAGTCACGGCAACCCCACAACATAAGGAAGGTGCCAACCTGAGCGAGCAAGTCGAACAATAAGAGGATTTGATTATCTTTACCGTTATCGGGTCCGCTTATAATGTAAGCGGTTTTTTTTATTTTACGCGAGCAGCGAAAAAAGGTCTGGAAGAAAGAGGAGCCAAGCGCATCCACCAGATACTTAATAAGGGAATCAACAAAACGAGAGGAGAAAACGATGGAAAAAAGATTATTCACATCAGAGTCCGTAACAGAAGGACATCCAGACAAAATGTGTGATGCGATTTCAGATGCAATTCTTGACGCATGTATGGCAGAGGATCCAATGAGCCGTGTTGCCTGTGAGACAGCAAGCTGTACCGGATTTGTACTTGTAACAGGAGAGATTACTACAAAGGCAAAATTAGACATTCCTGCAATTGTAAGAAATACTGTAAATGAAATCGGTTATGACCATGCAGAAACCGGATTTGACGGACATACCTGTGCTGTTATGGTAGCATTAGACCAGCAGTCACCGGATATTGCAATGGGTGTTGACAAGGCTTTGGAAGCAAAAGAAAATAAAATGACCGATGAGGAGATTGAAGCAATCGGTGCCGGAGATCAGGGTATGATGTTTGGTTATGCAACCAACGAGACACCGGAATATATGCCATATCCGATTTCTTTAGCTCACAAACTGGCATTACAGTTAACCAAAGTTCGTAAAGATGGTACTTTAAAATACTTAAGACCAGACGGAAAATCACAGGTTTCTGTAGAGTATGATGAGGCTGGAAAACCAAAGAGATTAGAGGCAGTTGTACTTTCTACACAGCATGACGAGGATGTAACTCAGGAACAGATTCATGAGGATATTAAGAAATATGTTTTTGACCCAGTCCTTCCAAAGGAATTAGTTGATGAGAATACTAAATTTTTCATCAACCCAACCGGACGTTTCGTAATCGGTGGACCACACGGTGATGCAGGTCTTACCGGACGTAAAATTATCGTAGATACATACGGTGGATACGCCCGTCACGGCGGCGGAGCATTCTCCGGTAAGGATTGCACCAAGGTTGACCGTTCAGCAGCATATGCAGCACGTTACGTTGCTAAGAACTTAGTAGCAGCAGGTCTTGCAGAGCGTTGTGAGATTCAGTTATCTTATGCAATCGGTGTAGCACAGCCTACTTCTGTTATGGTTGATACTTTTGGTACCGGAAAAGTTTCTGATGAGAAATTAGTAGAAATTATCCGTGAGAACTTTGACCTTCGTCCGGCAGGAATTATCAAGATGCTTGATTTACGCAGACCGATTTATCGCCCGACAGCAGCATATGGTCACTTTGGAAGAACCGATGTTGCACTTCCATGGGAAGCGTTGGACAAAGTTGATGAATTAAAGAAACACTTATAATATTGGAATAGATTCCAGAATAGTATAAAGAAGAAAGACCTCTTTTCGGAAAAGATTTATTTCTTAAGGGAAATGATTGAAATGCCGGAAAGAGGTCTTTTGGTATTTACGCGAGTAGCGAGAAAAATCGCATGCTTGCATGCAGATTTGGCGAGCACCGCGATAACTCGAGAAACTCGCAAAGCGTGTTTCTCGTAGTTTTAATGAGAAAACCAGCAAAGAGTTTTGGGTGGTTGGAAAATAATTTATAAATTCTTTAGAATAATTCTCAGAATTTTCATGGGAAAAGAGACTGCATGTGGTATACTATGATTATGAAAAACTGGAGGCTCGAGAATGAAACTAAGGACAAAGCTGATTATATCATTTTGTATTATCATATTTGTGCCGGTGACATTGGCCGCGTTGGCAATGTGCGGATTCCGTTATTTTCAGTTAAGAGATATTGCCAACACCTATCAGGTGGAAGATGGAAATATTAGTTATCTGACCAATACGGTGCAGATGTGGAACCGGGTGACAAAGGACAGTTGTCAGAAGTTACTGGATACAGCGGAAAGCGACCCGGACAAATTCCTGGACATGAAATATTTAATGCAGGTTAATGAGACTCTGCAGGGGAAAAACTCCTACCTGATTGTCATGAGGGATAATGAAGAAGTCTATGTGGGAACGAATGATTTGAATACGGTTCCGGAAAATCTGCCGGATTATATGGATACAAAGACAGGGGGAGAGACCGGCTATTTCATTGACAGTGATAAACAGGAAATGATTAAGCGGATTGACTTTGATTTTTCGGATGGTTCGGAAGGAACGTTGTTTGTAATTACATCTATTAAATCACTTGTGCCGGAAATGAAGGAACTTCTGATAGATATTATTATTTCTGTGTTATTGATACTTTTGTTGACGGCAGGTATGCTTACCATATGGAATTACCGGAGCATCATTACTCCGATTAAGAAGTTAGAGATGGCAACCCAGAATATCAAAGAGGGAAACCTTGATTTTACTTTGGAAATAGACAGCAATGATGAAATTGGCGAGCTGTGCCAGAACTTCGAAGAGATGCGGCAGAGACTGAAAGATTCTGCAGAAGAGAAGCTGGCATCAGAGAAAGAAAACCGTGTTTTAATCAGTAATATTGCCCACGATTTAAAGACCCCGATTACTGCTGTGAAAGGTTATTCGGAGGGTCTGATGGATGGTGTGGCAGATACGCCGGAAAAAAGGGATAAATATATCAAGACCATTTATAATAAAGCCAATGAGATGGATTTGCTATTAAATGAGCTGACACTTTATTCAAAGATTGATACTAATCGAATTCCATATAATTTTAGCAAGATAAATGTAATGGAATATTTCGATGACTGCGTAGAAGAAATCGGCCTGGATTTAGAGGCAAAAAATATTGGTTTATCGTATTTTAATTACGCTGGGGATGATGTGCAGATTATTGCAGACCCGGAGCAGTTAAAGCGTGTCATTCATAATATTATTAATAATTCCATCAAATATCTGGATAAGCCGAAGGGCTTTATCAATATTCGTGTAAAGGATGTGGGTGATTTTATCCAGGTAGAGATAGAAGATAATGGAAAAGGAATTGCAAAGAAAGACCTGCCATATATCTTTGACCGGTTCTTCCGGGCAGATACTTCAAGAAATTCTGCAACCGGCGGAAGCGGTATTGGTTTATCCATTGTCCGTAAAATTATTGAAGACCATGGCGGAAAGATATGGGCAACCAGTAAAGAAGAAACAGGTACAATCATGTATTTTGTACTGAGAAAATATCAGGAGGTTCCAAATGAGTAAAGTATTGATTATTGAAGATGAGGTTTCAATTGCAGAACTGGAGAAGGATTATTTAGAGTTAAGCGGTTTCGATGTCGAAATCGAAAGTGATGGAGCAAGGGGCTTGGAGAAAGCACTGGCATCTGATTTTGACATGTATATCTTAGACCTGATGCTTCCGGGCATGGACGGATTCGAGATCTGCAAACGTATTCGTGAAGTAAAGAATACACCGATTCTTATGGTATCTGCCAAGAAGGATGATATTGACAAGATTCGCGGTCTGGGACTGGGTGCAGATGATTACATCACAAAACCATTCTCCCCAAGCGAGCTGGTAGCAAGAGTAAAGGCACACCTTGCCCGTTATGAAAGACTGATTGGCAGCAATGTGCAGGAAAATGATATTATTGAGATTCGTGGAATCAAGATTGATAAGACAGCCCGCCGCGTCTGGGTAAATGGCGAGGAAAAAGCATTTACCACAAAGGAATTTGATTTACTGGTATTCTTAGCACAGAATCCGAATCATGTATTTACCAAGGAAGAACTGTTTAAAGAAATCTGGGATATGGAATCCGTTGGTGATATCGCAACCGTAACGGTACATATCAAAAAGATTCGTGAGAAGATTGAAATGGATACCGCAAAGCCTCAGTATATCGAGACAATCTGGGGGGTAGGATACAGATTTAAATTATAGAATGTGTAGCCCCAGATTGTCTATAGATGCGCATGCGCGCGTCAGCCAGCAAAGCTGTCTGAGCTGGGGGTAGGTTACAGATTTAAATTATAAATGGTCTGGTAGCAGCTAATCCGGTGGCATTGCTATTTGCTTTACTTATTGCGGCAGCTATTATTGTTGACTTTGTATGTATTAAAATTTATGTAAAAACAAATTCAGCTTTATTTTTACAATTAGAAAATGCACAGGAGATGCAGGAAAAAGTATATGTATAAGATCGCAGAACATATTTTATATGAGGATGACAAGCTGCTTGTCTGTGTAAAACCGGCAGGGATTGCAGTGCAGACGAAGCGTATGGGCGAGCAGGATATGGAGAGCCTGCTTCGGAATTATCTTGCTGCAAAAGGAGAGACTCCCTTTATTGGAATCATCCATCGCTTAGACCAGCCGGTGGAAGGCGTAATGGTCTTTGGAAAGACCAAAGAAGCCACAGCAGAGCTGAACCGGCAGATGCAGAAAAACGGTTTTGGAAAATATTATCTGACAGTGGTATATGGAAAAGCAGAACCGAAAGAAGGACAGCTTATTGACTTTCTTAAGAAGGACGGCAGAAGTAATACTTCTTCTGTCGTAAAACAGGGAACCGCAGATGCAAAGCGGGCGGCGTTAACCTATCGGGTGCTGGAATGTAGTACGCTTGATGATAAAGATGATAGAGATGGCAGAGATGGTAAAGCTGCTTCAGGAGCGGGTACAGCGGATGGAACATCGGAAAAAACTGAAGCTGCGGAAGAAATCAGTCTTCTTGAAGTAAAATTAGAAACCGGGCGGCATCACCAGATCCGTGTGCAGATGTCGCATCATGGCTGGCCATTGGTGGGAGATAGAAAGTATGGAAGGAAGAATGAAAGTCTGCCGGGAATGAGGTCGATTCCACTGGCACTTTGTTCTTATCGGCTGGAATTTCTGCATCCCACAAGCAAAAAGAAGATGCAGTTTCAGATAACACCGGAAGGTCAGGCATTTCATTTATTTTCAGATTTATAATACATAAAAAAGTCCGGGATGCCACATACTGATGGTATGACTGAAAAAACAAGACAACTTATAAAAAAGATTATATATTTAGCAGGGATTACAGTTGCAGTATATTTGGGAATGCGTTTCGCACTGCCGATTGTAATTCCTTTTTTACTGGCAATCCTTATTACAAGAATGTTATGTAAACCAGTAGCTTTTCTGTCAGAGAAAACAAAGATTCCCAAAGGAATTGTAAGTACGGCTGCAGTGCTGTTGCTGCTGGCAGCGATTTTTCTGCCGATGGGCTATCTTGTATACAAGGGAATCTGCGAACTTGCATCACTGATAACGAATTATCCGGCATTATTTGGAAAAGCAGATACACTCTGGTGCAGTTGTTGTGAGCGGGTTGCAGAAATCACCGGCATGAAAACAGAGACAATGGTGCAGTGGGGAAAAAACTGCGCGGCATATGTCAGCAGTCAGGCAGAAACGAAGCTGATTCCGGCAATGATGAATGGCTCGCTGGCATCTTTGCGGGGACTGGCAGCATTCTTTGGCATCTGCATTGTAACTGTTGTGGCGGCAGTACTGATACTCTGTGATTATGATAATCTGGTGCAGCGTTGGAGAAAAAGCAGCTTTTATTCCTGGGGCGGACGGATATTTCAAAATATGTGTCATGCCGGAGGAACATATCTTAAGGCACAGCTTATTATATTGGCATTAATCAGTGGTGTATGTATAGCAGGTCTGTTCCTTACCGGAAATTCTTATGCCATTCTGGCGGGAGTGCTGATTGGCATGAGTGATGCACTGCCTTTTATTGGCACAGGACTTGTCTTTATACCATGGCTGATTATCGATTTATTCCGTGGAAAGTATTTTGCGGCAGTGATATATGGTATACTGTTTATATTGAGTACCTTTATCCGGGAATTTATGGAGCCAAGGCTTATGGGAAGAGGGCTGGGCGTGCATCCGCTGGCGGTTATTATCAGTATTTATGCAGGTCTGAAAATATATGGAACAGCCGGTGTTATTTTAGGTCCGCTTTCCGGATTTTTAATCTGGGAAATTTATCGCAGTATCTGTGGAAGAGAGGAAAAAGAGATAACATGAAAATTGTGTGCATTTATGGACAGAATCATAAGGGTTCCACCTATCATATTGCAAAAATCCCATGGGATAATCCCATGGGATTTTTAAAAGTTACGTAGTTATTTGTTGCTTCTTCTCCAGATATGCATTTTCTCTGCATCTGCGATTAATTCATCACGGAAGTCCGGATGTGCGACAGAGATAATTGCTTCACATTTCTGCCAGGTAGAAAGTCCCTTTAAGTTGACTTTACCATATTCTGTTACCAGATAGTGGATGTTGGCACGGGTATCGGTTACGATAGATCCTGGATCTAAGGTAGGAAGGATACGGGATTTTAACTGACCATCCCTGGTTGTAAAGGTAGAAGAACAGCAGATGAAGCTCTTACCACCATTAGAAAGGTATGCACCCAGAACGAAGTCTAACTGTCCGCCGGCACCACTGATGTGTTTGATTCCAGCAGACTCTGCATTTACCTGACCGTAGAGGTCTACATTTACTGCATTGTTAATGGAAATAAAGTTATCCAGTGCGGAAATGGAACGGATATCATTGGTATAGCTTACCGGAGCACTCATAAGTTCCGGGTTTTCATCTAAGTAGTCATACATTTTCTGAGTTCCTGCACCGAAACCATATGTCTGACGGAAACGGTCGATGTTTTTCTTGGAACCGTTGATTTTTCCTGCTCTTGCAATATCAACGAATGCATCAACGTACATTTCGGTATGTACACCTAAATCTTTCAAATCAGATTCTGCAATCATGGAACCAACAGCATTTGGCATTCCACCGATACCAAGCTGGAGACATGCACCATTTGGAATCTCATCTACGATTAATTTTGCAACTGCCTGATCGATTTCAGTAGCAGCTCCGCCGCCGCCTAATTCACCGATAGCCGGGTTCTCGCCTTCTACGATGAAATCAACATCGGAAATATGGATGCTGTTTTCAAATCCGCCTAAGCAGCGAGGCATATTTTTGTTTACTTCAACAATAACTTTCTTGGAAGTCTCGCAAACTGCCATCATATGAGAAGCGTTTGGCCCAAAGTTAAAATATCCATGTTTGTCCATTGGAGCAACCTGGAACATTGCTACATCATCCGGAGTAGCGGAGTCACGATAGTATCTTGGAAGCTCGGAATAACGGATTGGAGCGTAGTAAGAAAAACCACGGTTGATATATTTACGCTCGATTCCGGACATATGCCAGGAGTTCCAGGTAAAGTGTTCGCCGGCATCTTCACGTTCGAAGACAGCTAACGGTTTTAACAGAATACCACCTCTTAAGTTGACATCCTTTAATTCATCCGTACGTTTTGCAAGGGCTTTATCCAGTGCATCCGGAGTTCCGGTACACCATCCATAATCTACCCAGTCACCGGATTTGATGACTTTGACAGCCTCATCTGCGGAGACTAATTTCTGTTTATATTCCTGTGTGTAATCCATGAAAAACCTCCTGTATATTTTGGTTGTTAAATTATTATCATAGTACCACTTCGTACATGATTATTCAAGTCGAAGGGACTAAGAATTATCGTCTGGGAGCTGCCATTGTCTGGCTGCATTTCTATATTCTTCCGCCTGGGCTGCATTCCCGGATTTTTCATAGCAGTCAGCCAGTCCGTTCAGCGGAATATTTCCACTGGTATGGACATCAAGAATGCTGGCAGTTTCAAAGGCAGCGTTGTAGTACCACACGGCTGCTTCATCATAATCTTCTGCGTCAAAAAAATAATTTCCCAATTCGCAGCAGATTTCTGCACAAGGGGTAGTAATCATATCCTTTAGTGCCAGCTTGAAAAATTCATTGACATTTCCGGTAATCCGGTAGCAGCGGCTTAAGATACAGCCGGCTTCCTTGCGGGCATCCCCAGAAGCGGTTTCATCCTTTAAGGTAGCAAGAAATATTTTTGCGGCGGCAATGAAATCTTCTTTCTCCCCGGTCATGAGGAGCTCTTTGGCATACATCCGGTGCAATTTTTCGGAAAGCCGTCCGTCCCGGTCAAATGCCAGTAAGAAGCCTTTGAAATCACGGCTGCTGTGCAGGGACTGCGGAAGATGCGTAATAGCAATATCACTGTCAAAGACAACCGGGTCTAAGCGCACCGTTTCGTGAATCGGGTCAATCCAGGTAAAGGTACGGAGTCTCCGGTAGAGCTTCGGACGGTATTCTTCTTTAAAGTTAAGCACCGTATTAAATTCATTTTTGGTCACATATTTCATCTGTACAATTTCGACCTCCGGAACCATGGCTTCTTTTAAAAGCCGGAACTGTTCCCGGTTCTCATCATCTAAGACTTCATCTGCATCTGCGGTATAAATGTATTCCATGGAAGCTTTGGAAAAAGCAAAATTTCTGGCATCTGCAAAGTCATCCTTCCAGATATAGTCATAGATTTTATCGGTATAGCGGGCAGCAATTTCCCTGGTGCGGTCGCAAGAGCCGGTATCCACGATAATGATTTCATCCATCAGACCGGCGAGTGAATCCAGACAGCGGGAGAGAACCTGTTCCTCGTTTTTTACAATCATGCAAAGGCTTATTGTTATCATCAAATTATCTCCTTTCGCAAGCACCTATACAAACATATTTATTATCGCATATTTCAGGGAAAAAGTATATCAGTAGGGACAGAATTTATTTGACAGAGCCGGCATTGGTGTCTATGATGAAATGAGACAAGAATGAGAAGAAAAGCGAAAGCTTGAGAAAAGGATGAAAGCAATGGAAACAAAAGAAAAATTCATGCAGAAAACCATCGTAGTCTGGCTGGGAGCGCTGGTGTGCTGCCTGTTGTGGGGCAGTGCATTTCCGTGCATTAAAATCGGCTATCAGATGATGCACATTGCATCGGATGAGGTGGCGTCCCAGATTCTGTATGCTGGCTATCGGTTTACACTGGCGGGAATTTTAACAATATTATTGGGAAGTATTGGAAACAGACGGTTTCTGCGTCCGACAAAGGGCTCCATTGGAAAAGTTTTTAAATTAAGCAGTCTGCAGACTGTGGGACAGTACCTGCTTTTCTATATCGGACTTGCGCACACCTCCGGGGTAAAAGCATCCATCATCGAAGCGTTAAATGTATTCGTGGCAATTCTGGTAGCAAGTCTTTTATTCCATCAGGAAAAATTATCGGCGCGGAAAATAGCAGGCTGTATCATTGGATTTGCAGGCGTGGCACTGGTAAATATGGGAAGCAGCGGATTTGATTTTCATATGAGCGTGACCGGAGAAGGATTTATTTTCCTGTCAACGGTAGCGTATGCATTTTCTTCCGTGTTGTTAAAGCGGTATTCCAAATCCGAAAATCCTGTCATGCTGAGTGGATACCAGTTCCTGGTGGGTGGAATTATTATGGCATTGTGCGGCTTTGCAGCAGGTGGACGGGTGAGCGGATTTACGGCGTCATCCTTTGGACTGCTGTTTTACATGGCATGCATTTCTGCCGTCGCATACACGCTGTGGGGCATTTTATTAAAATATAATCCGATTTCCCGTGTAGCGGTATTTGGATTTATGAACCCAGTGTTTGGTGTGATTCTTTCCGCATGGCTTCTGGGAGAAAAAGAGCAGGCAGCAGGCATCAAAAGTGTGATTGCCCTGATACTGGTATGCATTGGTATATTTGTGGTAAATTATAAGAAAGAGGTTACGAAGGAGGACTAACATGAGTGCAGTTGTAACATTGAAAAAAGGCGAAGGAAGAATGGTAAAATCCGGTGGCATGTGGATTTTCGATAATGAAATAGAAAGTGTCATGGGAACATTTGAAAACGGAGATCTGGTGCGGGTACACGATTTTGACGGATATCCGATGGGCATTGGCTTTATCAACCGCAATTCCAAAATCCGGGTGCGCCTTTTCAGCAGAAAAGAAGATACAGTTATTGATGAAGCATTTTTCCGGACACGATTGCAGCAGGCATGGGAATACCGGAAAAAGACGGTAGACACCTCATCCTGTCGCGTGGTATTTGGAGAGGCAGATTTCCTGCCGGGACTGGTTATCGATAAGTTTTCGGATGTGCTGGTAGTGCAGTCCTTAGCACTTGGCATCGACCGTTACAAAGAGCTTATTGTAAAGCTTTTAAAGGAAATTTTGGCAGAGGATGGCATTACAATCCGCGGCGTATATGAGCGGAGTGATGCAAAAGTCCGCAAGCAGGAAGGCATGGAGCTTAAGAAGGGCTTTATCGGAGAAGCATTTGATACCAATGTGGAAATTGTAGAAAATGGTGTGCATTATATCGTAGATGTAAAGGATGGTCAGAAGACCGGATTTTTCTTAGACCAGAAATACAACCGTCTTGCCATTCAGAAATTATGTGAGGATGCAAGAGTGTTAGACTGCTTTACCCATACCGGCTCCTTTGCATTAAATGCCGGAATTGCCGGAGCAAAAGAAGTCACCGGAGTGGATGCTTCGGAACTTGCCGTACATCAGGCAGAAGAAAATGCAGCATTGAACGGTCTTTCCGGCACGGTAAAATTCCTGTGCAGGGATGTTTTTGAACTGCTGCCGGAATTAGAGGAAGCAGGCGAAAAGTATGATGTGGTAATCTTAGACCCACCGGCATTTACCAAGTCCAGAAATTCTGTTAAAAATGCCATCAAGGGCTATCGTGAGATTAACCTTCGTGCCATGAAGCTCTGTCTCTTATACACATCTGACGCTGCCGACGACTAGTCGAGTGTAGAT
>ENA-OZBC01000003-OZBC01000003.1-human-gut-metagenome-genome-assembly--contig:-NODE-3-length-91704-cov-11.911619_pt1 | contig 91704 bp, 77 predicted proteins | sample MGYA00243982_ERZ653526 | MGnify/ENA primary metagenome ERZ653526 (study PRJEB26926, sample SAMN06164948) | human gut metagenome | biome: ENVO:00009003; feature: ENVO:2100002; material: ENVO:00002003... | reverse complement strand
AGAGATACAAATCAATCTCAATAATAGCAGTTTACAGGTGATATAAATTAATATATACTAAAAAAGTAAATATGGCAAACTTATAGAAATATAAGGACGCAAAACCAGAAGTCTAGAGGTATAAAGCTGAAAAACACTATTTTCAGTTGAGAGATTCACATAAGCATAAGTCTCTAATACTATGATAGTTCGGTTGCATTAAGAAATCTTTTAAAAATTTCTTAGTGCAGCCTTTTTTGTTTTAAATTCAGGCTTCAAAAATACCATAGGGGGAAAAAGAAAAATTGAAGAATTCATTTAACAACTCTGAGGAAGTTAGAGAAAATACAAATAACAGCATTAAATATATTAGAAAGCAAGCGAACACATTGCATCTAATTCTGTCAAATAACATGAAATATGAGGTGTAGAAAATGGAAGCACTAGTTATAGGTATTATGATGGATCTCGTTTTTTTTGCCCGATTTTTATACATAAAAAAGCATTTCTATAAAACTAAAGGAGTTGCAAATGGCAATGGCTATAAATATCAATACGCTTCTGAGTTTATTTATGGATACAAAGGGCATAATTATGTTTGCCGTGTAAAAAAGAATATATTTTCGATGTATCATGAAAGGGGTTCTGTTTATACCATACGTGTTAACAAAGATAATCCATATAATGGAGTTATGGGAAATGAACAGACCATATATATGATTCTGAGTATTGTGTGGTTTGCACTTGTTGGCTTTTACATAATGTTATTGGCATTGGAAAGGCTTATGTAAGTGTCAATTGAGAGTGAACTTAAATTGTGAGTATATAATATGGAGGAATTAAGAAATGAAAGTTATAAAGAATATGCTGTTAGAAATAGTAACATTAATTTTGATGATGATAAACCTATATATGTTTTTTATTCAGAGTGGAATTGCAAGGATTCAGCAGACCACACAGGAAGAGTTTGATGCTTTTTGGAGAACACTTTCGATTCTGAGTTTGATTATTCTGATAATCCTTGTTGTGGTATATATTGTAAGCGTTAAAGTATTTAAAAGAACAATCGGAAAAACACTTTTAGGAGTAGTTATTCTTCTTACTGTGAATGTGATTATACTGGTACTTACAAATGCAACAACGGTTATTATTTTTGTAGCAGCTGTTTTATACATAGTATATTTGGTTCAGACAATTGTTAATATCAGGAAATTTTAAGCTTTTGTGCTTGACGGCAGATAAACATAGTGCTATTATAGGTGGCAGTTAAATATTTAAAGTCGATGATCAAAAGAGTACTTTCGGAAGGTACATCACAGAGAGCTGGCGGTGGTGGAATGTCAGCATGGAGAGCCGTAAGGAATGGGTTTGTGAGATGCGTAGATGAATTAGCAGTAGTTTACGACGTGGCCTCGCGTTACAGGGGAAGGATATATTAATTGTATCTGATAATGAGTTGAGCATACAGGTGGCATATCCGGTAAGGAGTGTCACCTTTTTTATTAATATTACAAGTATGTTCATAAATAAGGGTGGCACCACGGTAATTCGTCCCTGACAGGAATCTGCAATATGCAGGTTCCTGTCAGGGACATTTTTTGTAAGTAGCGAGTCATGCGAACAAGAATAAAGCTTGCTTTAATTCTTGTTCATATGACGAGCGCCAGTAATGAACAACGAAGGACGAAGTCCGTGAGTTGTGAATTACCAGGGCTTGGGAGTGCCGAAGGCACGGAAAGACCTGGCTTACAAAAAAGTATGTAAGCAGAAAGTCTGCGAACAAGAATAAACTAAGCCACACAGATTAGGGAGGAACTATGAAACGAAGATTAAGAGCTTATAAGAAGACGGTAAGTATCGTTAATGAGAAAGCTATTGAATTATACAAAGGACTTGGAATTGAAAAGAAGGGATTTCTTCTTGAAGGAACTGACAAGGAAAGCGGACAGTATACTTTTATGGGAGTTGAACCGAATGAAATAATCCAATCAGATAAGGACAGCCTTGTTATTACAAGAAAAGATGGAAGCAGAGAGGTAAGAGAGGGCAATCCTCTTATAAGACTTAAAGAGTATTTTGATGAATTCGAGATAGTAAAGGATCCGGGAGAACTTGATTTCATCGGAGGTCTTGTTGGAAGCCTTGGATATGATTATATAAGATACACAGAAGTCCTTCCTGATGATAATCCTGATGAGATAGGAATTGAGACAATACAGCTTATGCTTGCAGACAAGTTCATTGCTATCAATCATACAGCAGAAACATTCACAGCAGTAGTACTTGGAGAGGATTCAGAGGAAGGCAGGATTAAGGCTTTAAAGGAAGCGGAGGAGCTTATAAAGACTGCAAGAGAGGGTGTAGATAAGTTTAAGGATGATAAGCCTGATATGTCACTTGATGGTGTAATATTGAAAAAATCGGACACGCTTGAAGAATATAGTGAGAAGGTTAATAAGATTAAGAATTACATAAAAGAAGGTCATATATTCCAGACAGTTCTTTCACAGAGATGGACAATAAAGACGGGACAGAGCGGTTTTAATCTCTATGAGAAATTAAGAGAACTTAATCCTTCACCATATATGTATTACTTTAATTTCGGAGATTTTGAGATAATCGGAAGTTCACCGGAAATGATTGTAAAGCAGTCAGACAATAAAGTATATACATGTCCTATAGCGGGCACAAGAAAAAGAGGAGCAACAAAGGAACAGGATATTGCTTTAGAGGAAGAACTTCTTGCAGATGAGAAAGAGAGAGCAGAGCATGTAATGTTAGTTGACCTTGCACGTAACGATATGGGTAGGATAAGTGAGATAGGAACAGTTAAGGTTGACCAGTTCATGAATATCCAGAGATATTCACATGTTATGCATATTGTTTCACTTGTTGAGGGAAGAAAGAATGGAGAATATCATCCACTTGACCTCGTATCATCATTCCTTCCAGCAGGCACATTAAGCGGTGCACCTAAGATAAGAGCAATGGAAATCATAGATGAGCTTGAGACAGTAAGAAGAGGCCTGTATGGAGGGGCTACAGGATACCTTGATTTTGGCGGTAATATGAACTTCTGCATTACAATCAGGACTATGATTAAGAAAGGCGATAAGGTATATCTTCAGGCAGGTGCAGGAATTGTTGCTGATTCAAAGCCTGAGATGGAATATCAGGAGTGCTGCAATAAAGTAATGGCACTTGCGAAGACACTTGTTAAGGAGGAACATTTATGATTCTGCTGATTGATAATTATGACTCATTTACATATAACCTGTATCAGTTTATTGGAATATTTAACAGTGATATTAAGGTTGTAAGAAACGATAAGATAACAATTGAGGAGATAGAGGAGCTTGACCCTGAATCAATAGTTGTATCTCCTGGTCCTAAGAGCCCTAAAGAGGCTGGAATATGTGTTGATGTAATAAAGCATTTTACAGGAAAGAAGCCGATACTTGGTATATGTTTGGGACATCAGTGCATAGGAGAAGCATTTGGCGCGACTGTTTCTTATGCAAAATGTATCATGCATGGTAAACAGTCTGAAATATACCATGATGGAACAGGAATATTTACCGGACTTGATTCACCAGTAAAGGTTGCAAGATATCATTCACTCGCTATAATTGAAAAGACTTTGCCAGACTGCCTGGAGATTATTGCCAAGACACAGGATGGAGAAATAATGGCTGTAAAACATAAGGATTATCCGGTGGTCGGATTGCAGTTCCATCCGGAGTCAATATATACAGAGCATGGCAAGAGAATGATTGAGAATTTCGTTAATGGGGTGATTTAATGATATTAGATGTTATTGTAGAGGATAAGTTAAAAAGACTTCCAGAACACAAGAAAAGAATCAGCGAAGAAGAGATGACAAGACTTGCGATTGAGAGCCATAGAGTGTCACACAGCTTCTATGATGCACTTGCAAAGGACGGCCTTTCAATTATAAGTGAGTTCAAGAAAGCATCACCAAGTCATGGTAATATGAACAATAAGATTACTCTGGAAGAAAGAATAAAACAGTACGGCGAAAGCGCAGATGCTATTTCATGTCTTACAGAGGAAGACCATTTTAAGGGAAGTACAGAATATCTTAAGCAGATAAGACAGATGACAGACCTTCCGATTATCAGAAAGGATTTCATAATTGATCCATATCAGGTGTATGAAGCAAAGGTAATAGGAGCGGATGCAGTTCTTCTCATTGCTGCGATTCTTGATGACAGTAGATTTAAAGAACTATATGACCTTGCTTACAGTTTAGGACTTGATGTTTTATGCGAGGTTCATAACGAAGAGGAAATGCAGAGAATGCTGAATCTTGATGTGAAGATTATAGGAATTAACAACCGTAATCTTAAGACATTTGAGGTTGACCTTGATACTACGAAAAAACTTGCAGATATGGTTACACCAGAGATGAGAAAAGCTGGAAAACTGCTTGTATCAGAAAGCGGTGTTGAGGATACAGACGATATTAAGGTGCTGGCAAAGAGTGGAGCAGATGCACTTCTTATAGGAACAGTGTTTATGGAAGCACCGGAGCCGGAAGAATTAATATCAGAGTTTAAAGAGGTATATAATGCTGAAAGAAAATGATTCTTTAGTACAGGTTAAGATATGTGGGCTCACAAGTGAGGCGGATGTGCATATTTTAGAAAAATATGGTGCAGATTATGCAGGCATGGTACTATATTATCCAAAAAGCAGACGCAATATTGACATTAATCTGGCAGCGGTGCTTGTTGCACAATTGAAGAAATCGGACATCAAGAGCGTTGCTGTTGTTGTGTCCCCCGATGTATCACAGCTTGAAGCAATACAGAATGCAGGATTTGATTATATACAGATTCACGGTGAATTAAGTGATGATGTGTATAATGCATGCAGTGTCAGGATTATAAGAGCCGTTAACATTAAGCATCAGTCAGAAGAAGATATATATCTGGAGACTAAGCGATGGCGAAGTCTGGATAAAATATATGGACTGCTATTTGATGCGGGAGTTCCGGGGAGCGGTAAGACATTCGACTGGGAAAGTCTTAAAAAAGCGGACTGCGGTAATAAAAAATTATTCCTTGCAGGAGGACTTACACCAGACAATGTAAAAGCTGCGATAGAAGCAGTAAGGTCTGATGTTGTTGATATAAGTTCGGGCGTTGAATATGATGATGTGTCCGTTAAAGGAAAAGATGAGAGTAAAGTTAAAGCATTTATACAGAATGCAAAATTTTAAGAAAAAGAGGTAAAGAGAAAATGGCAGGAAGCAAGTATTATGGACAGTTTGGAGGACAGTATGTTTCAGAGTCACTTATGAATACTCTGGCAGAGCTTGAGAAAGCATTTGATGAGGCAATAAGAGACCCTGAGTTCGCTAAGGATTATATTTATTATCTGCAGGAATATGTTGGAAGGGCAACTCCACTGTATTATGCAGAGAGAATAAGCAAGAAGTACGGAGCAGATATCTTCCTTAAGAGAGAAGATTTGAACCATACAGGAGCACATAAGATTAATAATGTTATCGGTCAGATTCTTCTTGCAAAGAGAATGGGCAAGACTAAGGTTATCGCTGAGACAGGTGCCGGACAGCATGGCGTTGCAACAGCTACAGGCGCAGCACTTTTTGATATGGAGTGTACAGTTTTCATGGGTGCTGAGGATATCGAGAGACAGAAACTTAATGTATTCAGAATGGAAATGCTTGGAGCTAAGGTGCAGCCTGTAACAACAGGAAGTGCAACATTAAAGGATGCTACTAATGAAGCAATCAGAACATGGGCTGAAAAGGCAGAGGATACATTTTACATCATTGGTTCTGCTGTAGGACCACATCCATATCCTAAGATGGTTAAGGAATTCCAGAGAATTATCAGTACTGAGGCAAGAAAGCAGATTCTTGAGAAGACAGGAAAGCTTCCTGACGCAGTTGTTGCCTGTGTTGGCGGTGGCTCTAATTCAATCGGAATGTTTGCTGATTTCATCAATGATAAGGATGTTGACCTTATCGGTGTTGAGGCAGGAGGTCTTGGCATTGAGACAGGAAAGCATGCATCAGCAATGGCACTTGGACAGGTTGGTGTCCTTCACGGAATGAAGACATATCTTTTACAGGATGAAATCGGTAATATCCAGCTTGCACATTCAATCTCAGCTGGTCTTGATTATCCGGGTGTGGGTCCGGAACATGCTTACTTAAGAGATTCTGGAAGAGCAAAATATGTTTCTGTAACAGATAAGGAATGTATGGATGCACTTATGGAACTTTGCAGAATGGAAGGAATTATTCCGGCAATTGAAAGTGCTCATGCACTTGCACATGTGTTCAAGATGGCACAGGGTGAATATAAGGGTAAGACAATTATCATGTGTCTTTCAGGCCGTGGTGACAAGGATGTTAATACAGTTCAGAAATATCTTAACGGAGAGGAGACTAACAAGTAATGAATAGAATAGAAGAAAGACTCACAGCACTTAAGGAAGAGGGCAAAAAAGCATTTATTACATATACAACAGCAGGGCTTCCGGATTATGATACAACTAAGAAGCTTATGTTTGCACAGGAGAAGGCAGGAATTGATATTATGGAAATAGGTGTTCCATTTTCAGATCCTATTGCTGATGGTCCTGTAATTCAGGATGCATCTTTCAAAGCAATACAGAATGGAGCTTCACTTGAAGGTACATTTACAATGATGGGTGAGGTAAGAAAAGCTGGTCTTAACAGCCCTGTTGTATTCATGCTTTACTATAATACTGTATATCATTATGGTGTTGAGGACTTCGTAAACAAATGTATTGAAAATGGTGTTGATGGACTTATCATTCCTGACCTTCCATTCGAGGAGCAGGGCGAGATTAAGGATGTCCTTGCAAAGAACGAGAAGTCGCCAATTCTTATCCAGCTTGTATCTCCGGTATCTAAGGGCAGGATTCCAATGCTTTTAGAAAATGCAAGAGGTTTCGTATATTGCGTTTCACAGATGGGTGTTACAGGAAAGGGGGCTAACTTCCATTCACAGATAAGAGAATATCTTACAGAAGTTAAGAAAGAATCTAAGATTCCTGTTATGATGGGATTCGGAATAAGAACAGCAGCAGATGTTGCACCGCTTGAAGATATCATTGATGGTGCAATCGTTGGCTCACATTTTATCAAGCTTCTTGAAGCTAATAATTATTCAGAGGAAGCTGCCACAGATTATGTTGCAACATTTAAGAAGGAGCTTAATGCATAATGGTACCTATATTAGCTAAGCAGGCGCTTGCGCGCAAATGCGAATTTTCTAATGCAAGAATGACTGGCAATTATGAATGTGCCTATGCTCTTGGAGTTGTGTCAGGGGCGTTGGCAATTCCTAAGGAGGAAAATGCTGCTAATCTTGTGGAATTGAAAAACAAAATAGAACCACAGTATAAAAAACTATCTTCAGAAAATGAACAGATAAAAAAATTGATTCTTTTGTTGTGTGATTATGAACCTTCTGATATATTTGATGAGCAGATGAGAGAACTTTATAATGAGGGTTATGAAGATAAATCAATAAATCTTACAATAAAATGAGGGCTGTTTATTAATTAAATTGCGAAAGCAGATGTTGACTTATATTTACTATTAGGGTATATTTACAAAAGTAACTGAAATTAAACGAAAGTAAGGTGTAATTTGTAATGACTGAGACAATCAACGTTGCTAACATTGATAAAGTACATAAGAATCCAATTGCTGAGCTTGTTCAGACTGCTTGTCAGTTTGAGAGTCATATTGATATTTCATCAGAAGGCAAGAATATTAATGCTAAAAGCTTAATGGGGATTATGGCATTTGGATTAAGAGACGGAATGTCTGTTACTATTTCAGCAGAAGGCAATGATGCAGATAAAGCTGTAGAAACAATCAAGAAGTTTCTTATTGGAGAGTAGTATTTTTATTAAGGAGGATGGAAACATGGCAAACAATGAAAAAAAGGATGGCAATGTATTTGGTGGTGCTGTAAAGACAGCAGAGGTAAAGGCAGCAGAAGCGAAGACAACTGTTAAGAAGACTGCTAAAAAAGCGGCAGCTAAGACAGAGACAGCCAAGAAGGCAGTTGAGACAGCAGCAGTTAAGGCCGAGACTAAAGTTGAAGCTAAGGTTGAAGAAGCTAAAGAAACTGTTAAGGAAGCAGCTAAGGCTACAACAAAGAAAGTGGCAGCTAAGAAGACAGCAGTTAAGACTACAGCTAAGAAGGCTGTTGCTAAGAAAGAAGTTAAGACAGAGACATTTATCCAGTACAACGATGAGCAGACAGATATGGATGCTGTTTTAAAGAGAGTTGAAGCTGATCTTAAGGCACAGAAGGTAGCAGCTAAAGATATTAAGTTATACATAAAGCCACAGGATGGAGCATGCTATTATGTTGCTGATGGAAAGGTTGCAGGAAGAGTAGATTTATTCTAATTAATAACAAGATTGATATTTGAACGTCGTTTTGATGAGTGATTCATTGAAACGGCGTTTTTTATTTATTATGTCATATGACAGATAGATTTTGTTTCGAATTTCCAGTAAAAATATACTTTGAAAAAATCTTAGAAATGTAATATAATATTAACAATTGATACGGATTTAACGAAGAATTGGAAGGAAGTACGGAGAGCATGTTTGAGATTGGTGATAAGGTAGTATACGGAGTTGTTGGAGTGTGCGAGGTTGAAAATATTGATACACCACCTATTAAGGGAATATCAGGGGATTATTATTTTCTTCAGCCGGTATTTGACAGCAAGGGAATTATATATTCACCCGTTGACAGCAACAAGGTTATGATAAGAAGCATTATGACTGTTAAGGAATGTGACAAGTTAAAGGAAAGAGCCAGAAATTGTAAGAAAGATGGAGAACTTTCAGAAAAGGTTACACCTATGCAGTATGATGAACATATGAAATCTCAGGATGCTTTAAAGCTTATGCATCTGATTCGTGCATTATATGTCATTAAGAATGAAAGAGCTAAGGATTTAAGAAAGATGAAATCAGCAGACAGCAGGATGCTGATTGCGGCAAGGAAGCTTTTGTATGGTGAATTTGCAGCTGTTTATAACCAGAATTTTGATGAAGTTGCTGAAGAGATGGATGCATTTTTATCAGTGGATTAATTGGGCAGAATTAAGAACTATATAGGAATATTTGTATGAAAGATTTAACTAAGGGAAGTATAACTAAGCTTATATTCTGGTTTGCATTACCGGTTTTTATAGGCTCACTGCTTCAGATGACTTATAATCTTGTGGATACCAAGATTATAGGGTATGTATTAGGAGAAAGTTCACTGGCGGCTGTAGGGTCTACTAACTCAGTGAACACCCTTGTTATAGGCTTTTTACAGGGACTGACTAATGGATTTGCTGTTATTGCTGCACAGTTTTTTGGGGCAGGAGATACAGCTAATTTTAAGAGGACAGTTGCAGGTTCGTTCAAATATGGAATTATGATATCAGCAGGTCTGACAGTGGTTGTGCTGATATTTTTACGACCTCTTCTGAAAGTACTTAACACACCAGAGAATTTGTTAAAGGAAGCCTATGATTATATATTTATAATATTTGCAGGCATGACAATACTTATGCTTTACAATGTCTGTGCAGCCCTGTTAAGGTCGATAGGAGATTCGTTTACTCCACTTATATTTTTAGGGATATCAGTTGTACTTAACATTGGGGGAGATTTATTTTTCCTTAAGGTTATACCTATGGGAGTAAGGGGCGCAGCGGTTGCAACAGTGCTTTCACAGCTCATAGCACTTATCGCGTGTCTTATATATTCACTTAAAAGATACAACATACTGTGGATTAGCAGGAAAGATTTTAAGAGTGATGCCAGTCTGTGTGGAAAACTTATGTCAACAGGCTGTTCCATGGGCTTTATGAGCAGTCTTGTATCAATTGGCTCTGTTACATTGCAGAGTGCAATCAATTCATTTGGACAGGATATAATTCTTGCCCATACTACTGCAAGAAGATTATCAGAGCTTTTCATGATGATGTTCGGTGTGCTGGGAACTACGATGGCAACCTTTTGTGGACAGAATCTTGGAGCAGGAAAGTATGAAAGAATAAGAAAGGGCATATTAACATCTATTCTTATGGGATGGGTATGGTGTGTGTTATGTGTAATCACATCTTATACGATAGTTCCTGCATTTGTTAAAATGCTTATAAGTTCGGATAACAGAAATGTAATAGATACAGCAACGCTGTATTTAAGAGTTGACTCGCTGCTTTATTTTGTGACAGCGATGATAACTATCATAAGAAATTCACTGCAGGGAATAGGTGACAGGCTTACGCCTATCATATCAAGCGGGATTGAGCTTGCAGGAAAGGTTGTTATAACATTTACACTTGTTCCATTAATGGGATACTGGGGTGTTATAGTTTCAGAGCCTATAGTATGGGTTCTGATGGTTATTCCGCTTATTGTGCAGTTAATAAAGAATCCGGCATTTGCCAGAGGAAAGAATAACGGAGGATGATTTATGGCAGAGAATACTAAGAATGTTGAATTTAAGAATCCACATCCTGAGCTTCCTGTAAGGGAACCAATCCTTAAACTTGGAAAGATGGTTACTGACAGGGCAGCAATAAAGCTTGGACTGGAGAAGCTCACAGCAGATGACCCTGAGTACTGGGGACTTGCAGCAATCTGTACTGATGAGATGGCTGAGGTTGCATTAAAGATGGGAGTGCGTAAGCCAAAGACACTTCCTGAACTTGTTAAGATTACAGGTATGGATGAGAAGTATCTTGAGGAGCTTCTTAATAAGATGGCTTTTAATGGTGTAATCGAGTATAACTGGGAGAATCCAAAGCACGAGAAACAGTATGTGCTTCCTATGTTTGTTCCTGGAAGTGCGGAATTTGCCAATATGAATGATGCTGTCTTAGAGGAACATCCTGAGATGGGAAGATTCTTTGAGCGTATGAGCCGTATTCCTCTTGAGGGACTTACACATATGGTTCCACCAGGAGGTGCTGGAATCGGTATGCATGTCATTCCTGTACAGAAGGAAGTTGATATGTGTAATGAAGCCATCTCGCTTGAGAAGATTTCATACTGGCTTGATAAATACGAGGGCAAATATGCAGCAAGCCCATGTTCATGCCGTAAATCAAGAAAGACATTTGACGAGGGATGTGCAGATGATCCTGCTGATTGGTGTGTTGCTGTAGGTGATATGGCTGATTATGTCGTTGAGACTGGCAAAGGCGGAAGATACATCACTAAGGAAGAAGCACTTGAGATTTTCAAGAAGGCAGAGGATAACGGATTTGTTCACCAGATAACTAATATTGATGGTGAAGATAAGATATTTGCTATATGTAACTGTAATGTTAATGTCTGTTATGCGCTTAGGACATCACAGCTTTTCAATACTCCTAATATGTCACGTTCAGCATATGTTGCACATGTCAACAAGCAGAACTGTGTTGCATGTGGACGCTGTGTTGAATACTGTCCTGCAGGTGCATTGTCTCTTGGACAGAAGCTTTGCAGAAAGGACGGCTCAGAGGTTACATATCCTAAGATGCCGCTTCCTTCAGAACAGAAGTGGGGCAGACACATGTGGTCAGAGGACTACAGGGACAAGAACAGAATCAATACACATGAGTCAGGGACTGCTCCATGTAAGACAGCCTGTCCAGCCCACATTGCTGTACAGGGCTATTTAAAGATGGCTGCACAGGGAAGATATCAGGATGCACTCGCTCTTATCAAGAAGAACAATCCACTTCCTGCAATATGTGGTTATGTCTGTAACAGGCGTTGTGAAGACGCATGTACAAGGGGAACTATTGATGAGTCAATTGCTATTGATGAAGTTAAGAAATATATAGCAATGTTAGATATCAATGCAGAAACAAGATATGTTCCAGAAAAGGTTGTTCCTGCAACTAAGGGATATTTTGACGAGAAGGTTGCGATTATAGGAGCAGGTCCGGCTGGTATTTCATGTGCATATTACCTTGCAGAGAAAGGCTATACTAATGTGACTGTATTCGAGAAGAATAAAGAACCGGGCGGTATGGTTGTATATGGTATTCCTTCATTTGTTATGGAGAAGAATATCGTACAGGCAGAGATAGATGTATTACGGGCTATGGGTGTTGAGATAAAATGTGGTGTTGAAGTAGGTAAGGATATCACAATCGCACAGCTTCGCGAACAGGGCTATAAAGCATTTTATGTTGCAGTTGGATGTCAGGGCGGTAGAAAGACTGGCGTTGCCGGAGAAGATGCTAAGGGAGTTATGACTGGCGTTGAGCTTCTCCATATAACAACTGATGATGAAAGCTATAAGCTTACAGGTGACACAGTAGTCATTGGCGGTGGTAATGTTGCCATTGATGTATCCAGAACAGCAATACGTTGTGGTTCACCTAAGGTTTCACAGGTATCTCTTGAGACAAGAGACATTATGCCAGCACTTCCAGAAGAGATTGAGACTGCTGAATCAGAAGGTATCAATATTATTGGTGGCTGGGGACCTAAAGAAATCCTTACAGAAGATGGCAAGGTTACAGGCATCGTATTTAAGAAATGTACTTCTGTTAAGGATGCAGATGGAAGATTCAATCCACAGTACGATGAGAATGAGACTATGACAATAGAATGCAGCAATGTGATAATGTCTGTCGGACAGGCAATTGAATGGGGCAGCCTTCTTGAGGGTACTAAGGTTGAATTCTGGCATGGTAATTATCCTGTTGCTGACAAGGTTACATATCAGACAGCAGAGCCGGATATCTTTGTCGGTGGTGATGTATATACAGGTCCTAAATTCGTTATTGATGCTATTGCGGCAGGTAAGCAGGGGGCTATATCTATTCACAGATATGTACAGCCACACAGCTCACTTACAATAGGCAGGGATCCTAACTATTATGTTGAACTTGATAAGGATGATTACAGCGTTGAGAAGTATGACAATACAGGCCGTCAGCGCCCAGCTAAGAAGTCAGGAGTTGATAAGCTGTCATTCAGAAGTGATGCAGGTGTATTCACAGAGGAACAGGTTAAGAAAGAAACTGCAAGATGCTTGGGCTGTGGTGCAACAATCGTTGATGAGAACCAGTGCGTAGGCTGTGGTATCTGTACAACAAAGTGTGAGTTTGATGCTATTCATCTTCAGAGAGACCTGCCAGAGTGTTCTACAATGAGAAGAAGTGAGGATAAGCTTAAGTACATTCTTCCATATGGTGCAAAGCAGGCAATCAAGATTAAATTCAAAAAGAAAAAGGACTAAAATGTATGCATGAATTAGGCGTAGTATTTCACATAATAGATGACCTCAAAGCAGTAGCTTCAGATAATGATGTTTCAAGCATATCTAAAGTTACAATTGAGCTTGGCGAAGTATCAGGAGTTGTAGAAGAATATCTTACAGACTGCTGGAAGTGGGCTTGCAAGAAAGAAGAACTTGTAAAGGACTGTGAGATGGAAGTCGAGATAATTCCGGGTATAACTTACTGCGAGGACTGCGGGGAAACTTATGAGACTGTGAAATACGCCAAAGTCTGTCCGAATTGTGGCAGTAAGCACACATATCTTATTCAGGGTAATGAGTTTAATATTAAGCAGATTGAAGTTCCTGAATAAAATGCTTGCATTTTTTTCTGTCAGATATTAAGATAGAAAAGAATTTTATATTTAAAGGCATTGAAAAAGAGGAGTACATATCCTTATCCGACAGAGAGAACCGTTCACTGGCTGAAAGATGGTTCAGGTAATAATGATATGGAAGGTAGCTTTGGAGCCGCATGGCTGAACGGTTGATTTAAGTAGGCTGTGACGTATTCCGCGTTAAGGAGTAATGAGGATTATCACAAGATAATTAAACAAAGGTGGTACCGCGTTAATAAGTTTATTTACGCCCTTTGCAGAGTATATGCCCTGCAAAGGGCTTTTTTGCGCGAGCAGCGATGAGAGAAGTCATGGAAAGTTCGCAGTCGTGCTTGCACGAACTGAGAACTTTGTATGGGTTCTCGAGGAGCGCCGCGACAATGCCAGAATGAAATTCTGGCATATGAGCTGCGAGCGCATAATTGGGAAAGAACCCGGAATGCAATATTAAAAAGGAGATTAATAATGAGCAAGGAATTGGAAAAGAATTATAATCCGTCTGAAATCGAAGACAGATTATATCACAAGTGGCTTGAAAAGAAGTATTTTCATGCAGAAGTAAACAGAGATAAGAAACCATTTACTATTGTTATGCCACCACCTAATATTACAGGTAAGCTGCATATGGGTCATGCGCTTGATAATACTATGCAGGATATTATCATCAGATTCAAGAGAATGCAGGGCTATGAAGCTCTCTGGATTCCTGGAACTGACCATGCTTCAATCTCAACTGAGGTTAAGGTTACTAATGCTCTTAAGGAAGAAGGAATTGACAAGCATGAGCTTGGAAGAGAGGGCTTCTTAAAGAGAACATGGGAATGGAAGAAGGAATATGGTGGAACTATCACAAGCCAGTTAAAGAAGATTGGTTCATCATGTGATTGGGACAGAGAGAGATTCACTATGGATGAAGGCTGTTCTAAGGCTGTTCAGGAAGTATTTATCAAGCTCTATGAGAAAGGACTTATATACAAGGGCTCAAGAATTGTTAACTGGTGTCCGGTATGTAATACTTCTATATCAGATGCAGAGGTTGAGCATGAGGAGCAGGCAGGACATTTCTGGCATATCAACTATCCTGTAGTTGGAGAGCCGGGAAGATATGTTGAGATTGCAACAACAAGACCAGAGACATTACTTGGAGATTCAGCCCTGGCTGTTAATCCAGATGATGAAAGATACACAGACCTTGTTGGAAAGGAAGTTGAACTTCCACTTACAGACAGAACAATACCTATTATTGCAGACCCTTATGTTGATAAGGAATTTGGTACAGGTGTAGTTAAGATTACTCCAGCACATGACCCTAACGATTTTGAGGTTGGTAAGAGACATAATTTACCAGAGATTAACATTTTAAATGATGATGCTACAATTAATAATCTTGGCGGCAAGTATGCAGGCATGGACAGATATGAAGCAAGAAAGGCTATGGTAGCTGACCTTGATGCACTTGGACTTTTAGTAAGAGTTGAAGACCATACACACAATGTTGGTACTCATGACAGATGTAAGACAACTGTTGAGCCAATGATTAAGCAGCAGTGGTTCGTTAAGATGGACGAGCTTATCAAGCCTGCTGTTGAAGGCGTTAAGAATGGTGATATTGAACTTATCCCTGCTTCTATGGATAAGACATATTATAACTGGACAGACAATATCAGAGACTGGTGTATTTCAAGACAGCTTTGGTGGGGACACAGAATTCCTGCATACTATTGCAAGGATTGTGGAGAAATGACTGTTTCAAGAGATAAGGTATGCACATGCCCTAAGTGTGGAAGTGCTAATGTTGAACAGGATCCTGATACACTTGATACATGGTTCTCATCAGCATTATGGCCATTCTCAACACTTGGCTGGCCAGATAAGACACCTGAACTTGACTACTTCTATCCTACAGATGTGCTTGTAACAGGATATGATATTATATTCTTCTGGGTAATCAGAATGATATTCTCAGGCTATGAGCATATGGGCAGGAAGCCATTTGGCAAGGTATTATTCCACGGCCTTGTAAGAGATGACCAGGGAAGAAAGATGAGTAAGTCATTAGGAAATGGTATTGATCCGCTTGAGGTTATTGATAAATATGGTGCAGATGCATTAAGATACACTCTTATCACAGGAAATGCACCTGGTAATGATATGCGTTTCTACTGGTCAAGAGTTGAGGCTAGCCGTAACTTTGCCAATAAGGTATGGAATGCTTCAAGATTTATCATGATGAATGATCCTGATAACAAGATTAAGGCTACAGATGAAAGACCTGCTAACTTAACTGATGCTGATAAGTGGATTCTTTCTAAGATGAATGGACTTATCAAAGAAGTTACAGATAATATGGAAAAATACGAACTTGGTATCGCTGTTGCCAAGCTTAATGACTTCATCTGGGAAGAATTCTGTGACTGGTATATTGAGATGGTTAAGCCAAGACTTTACAATGATGCAGACGAGACAAAGACAGCAGCTATCTGGACATTAAAGACTGTTCTTATAGATGCACTTAAGCTGCTTCATCCATATATGCCATTCATTACAGAAGAAATATTCTGCAATATTCAGGATGAGGAAGAGTCAATCATGATTTCTTCATGGCCTGTATATGATGAAACTAACAATTTCGCAGCAGAGGAGAAGGCTATTGAGACAATCAAGGAAGCTGTCCGTAATATAAGAAACTTACGTGCAGATATGAATGTTGCTCCTAGCCGTAAGGCACTTGTATATGTTGTTACAGCAAGTGAAGATGTTAAGAACATATTTAACAATTCACTTGGCTTCTTTGGAACACTTGCATATGCAAGCGAGGTTAAGGTTCAGGCTGACAAGGCTGGAATACCAGAGGATGCTGTTTCAACAGTTATACCGGATGCTGTTATCTATATTCCTTTCGCAGAGCTTGTTGATATCGACAAGGAAATAGAGAGACTTAAGAAAGAGGAAGGCAGATTACAGGGAGAAATCAAGAGATGTAACGGAATGCTTAACAATGAGAGGTTTACATCAAAAGCTCCTAAGGCAAAGATTGACGAAGAGAAGGCAAAGCTGGTAAAATATACACAGATGCTTGAGCAGGTAACTGAGCGTCTTGCAACACTTTCTAAGTAGTTTTCACGGATAAGGAGAATAATTATGGCAGAAGTAATGAAAGCAATTCCTTTTACACAGTTTTCTATGGAGATGAGAAGCGGTAAGATTATTGATATTGATGATGGATTTACAGAGCTTCTTGGATACACAGAAGATGATTTTGAGGCGGGAATTGTATTTAAGCAGTTCGTACCAAGCGTTGAGTATGAGGAAGTAATAACAGAGTTAAGAGAAAAGTTCATAGATAAGAGATATGTAAGCTATGTACAGGAGTTTGTTTCTAAAGATGGCAAGCCTCTTAAGGTAGTTGCATTCTATAAGATTGAGAATAAGCTCTTAGCTGGACACAGAGTAATAAAGGTTAGTGCAGCCGTAATTGAATAAGCACATTTAAAGTATAATAAAACCTCCACTGGTTCATAATAGATTTATGAATAAGTGGAGGTCTTTTTATGTTAGAAGATGGAATAAAGAAAAAGCTGACAGCAAGATTATTGGCTTTGGTGGTTATTATAAGCATGATATCAGCACTGACAGGGTGCAATGAACCTAAAGAGCAGGAAAACGGTGTAACACTTGTTTATGGACAATATAATCAAAAGTGACTTTTTTGTGACCTTTATTGTAAATAAATACCCAGTCTGATATAATTTTAATGTTTGACGAAAAGACATATATTGAAAGAGAGGGCAAATTGAAAGACGGATATATAAGAGCAGCAGCCATGACACCGAAGATTAAAGTGGCTGACTGTGAGTATAATATAGAGAATATCAAGTCGCTTATGAGTGAGGCTCATAAGAAAGATACTGCAATAGCTGTTTTTCCAGAAATGTGCATTACAGGTTATACGTGTAATGATTTATTCTTACATGACAGACTTCTTAATGCGGCTATTCAGGGACTTGTGGATATTAAGAAATATTCTGAAACAACACCAGGGATGATAAGCTTTGTCGGACTTCCTTATGAAATGAACGGAAAACTGTACAATGTTGTTGCAGGTATTATGAATGGATGTATTCTTGGCATGGTTCCTAAAATGTATCTTCCTAATTATGGGGAATTCTATGAAAGAAGACAGTTTACACCTGGATTTAATGAATGTGTATATGTGGATGTTGATGGTGAAGAGGTTCCCTTTGGAAGTGAATTATTATTTACATTTAATAATAACAGAAAAGTTAAGATTGGCGTTGAGATATGTGAGGATCTGTGGACACCACAGCCGCCAAGCATAAAGCATGCTATGAATGGTGCAACTATTATTGTAAATGCATCGGCAAGCAATGAAACTATTGGCAAAGATACATATAGGAAACAGCTTGTTTCAGGGCAGTCTGCAAGACTTGTGTGCGGATATGTGTACTCAAGTGCTGGAGGAGGAGAATCTACCCAGGATATTGTGTTCTCAGCACATAACCTTATATGTGAGAATGGTTCTACACTTGCAGAGGCGCATAAATTTGCTGATGAATCGGTATATGCTGATATTGATGTAGAGAGAATATGCTCTGAGCGAAGAAGAATGAGTACATATGCAGTTGATGAGAACAGCACATATACAGAGGTGCAGGCACAGAATTTTATCAATAAAGAACTAGAGCTTATAAGATATTTTGATAAAGCTCCTTTTGTACCTTCTGATAAGAAGGAAAGAGATTCAAGATGTGAGGAAATTCTTAATATCCAGTCATATGGACTCAAGAAGAGACTTGAACATACGAATTGTAAGAATGCAGTAATTGGAATATCGGGCGGACTTGACTCTACACTGGCACTTCTTGTGACTGTAAGGGCATTTGATCTGTGCGGCTTTGACAGAAGCGGAATTCATTGTATTACAATGCCTTGTTTTGGCACAACAGACAGAACATATAACAATGCTGTGAAGCTTACTAAGCAGCTTGGCTGTTCACTCCGTGAAATCAATATCATGAATGCTGTGAGACAGCATTTTGAAGATATCGGACATGATGAGAATAATCACAATGTGACTTATGAGAATGGACAGGCAAGGGAGAGAACGCAGATACTTATGGATATTGCCAACCAGACTAACGGAATGGTGATAGGAACGGGTGACATGTCGGAGCTTGCATTGGGCTGGGCAACTTATAATGGTGACCATATGTCTATGTATGGAGTTAATGCATCAGTTCCTAAGACACTTGTAAGACATCTGGTACGCTTTTATGCAGATACATGTGGCAATGAAGATTTGTCAGCAGTACTTAATGATGTGCTTGATACTCCGGTTAGTCCTGAACTTCTTCCTCCTAAGGAAGATGGCACTATTGCACAGAAGACTGAGGATTTAGTAGGACCATATGAGCTGCATGATTTTTTCATGTATCATATGTTAAGATTCGGTGCAGAGCCTGAGAAGATATTCAGAATTGCAAAGTACGCATTTGCAGGAGAATATGATGATAAGACTATCTATAAGTGGCTAAGAACGTTCACATGGAGATTCTTTGCGCAGCAGTTTAAGCGCTCGTGTCTGCCTGACGGGCCTAAGGTTGGTTCAGTTGCAGTATCACCAAGAGGTGATTTAAGAATGCCAAGTGATGCAAGTTCACATGAGTGGATGAAGCAGTTAGACAGAATTAAAGAAATTAATGGATATGAATAGGGAGGACATTATGGCAAACAATAATGCAACATCAGAGAAGGTTGTTACTAAATACGACCGTAAGATGCAGAAAAGAAAAGAAGAAGAAAGAAAAGAAGCTAAGAGAAGATATATTACCAAATGGGTGTGTATAGCAGTTCTTGCATGCATAATACTTGGAAGTGGAACAGCAACCGGCATTAAGCTGAACAGTATTTATAAAGATTATATTGAAGTGGATAATGATAAGATAAGCCAGATTGAGTTTGATTTTTATTACGGCATAGCTAAGACTAAAAGTCTTAACACAACTTTATATGGTTCTATGACATATGGTGATTATTATTCATCTTATATGGGATATAAGACAAGCCAGTCAGATAAGAGCCAGGAATATTCAACTGATTATACATGGTATGATTTCTTTGCTAATTCTGCAGTATCAACTATTAAAGAGACTAAAGCTTTATTAGAGGATGCAGATGCTAACGGATTTACATATGATAATGAAGATGCAGATTATGATGAGTTTATAGGTAAGCTTAAGGATGCGGCTAATGAAGCTGATACATCATATTCAGATTACCTTAAGCAGATGTTTGGTAAGAGAGCTACAGAAAAGAGAGTTAAGGAATTCTTAAAAGATTATCTTAAGAGTACAGCATATCAGGAGAAGTTAACAGAAACTCTTGCGGCATCAGATTCAGAAGTGAGTGCATATTACGAGGACAATAAGGATACATATGATAAGTTTGAATATAGAATGTTTAAAGTTAAGGCTGAAAGTTCAGATTCGTCAGATATGGCAAATGCTAAAGAAACAGCTAATTCTTTTGCGTCAGGCGTAAGCAGTGAACTTGATTTCATTAACCAGTGCAGGAAATTCGCAGAAGCAGGCGATGATACTTATGCGGATGATGCAGCTTCCTTAGTTACAGAAACTAAGAAGAGCAATATTGAGGAAGCATGTGCAGACTGGATTGCTTTTTCAGACAGAAAAGAGGGCGACCTTACAGTTATTGAAGATGATGATAATACATGTTTCTATATTGTATATTACATAAGCAGATCATATGATGGTTCAGATGATGACGCAATCAAGTCAACACTTCTTAACCAGAAATATTCTGAATATATCAAGAAATATACTGATGAATACAGTGTTAATGTAAAGAAGAGATTTTCATATAAGTAGTACATAAATCTGGAGGAGAGTTATCCATGTTAGATCTTAGTAACTGCCGGTGTATCATATTCGACCTTGACGGAACTATACTTGATTCAACACAGGTATGGGCTAAGGTCGACATGGATTTTCTGGGCAGAAGAGGAATTCCTGTATCTAAGGAATATATGCAGGAGATTAAAACACATACATTTGAATCCGGTTCGGTATATACTAAGGAAAAGTATAATCTGCCGGAATCTACAGAAGAAATCATGAAAGAATGGTATGATGCAGCATGTAAGGCATACACTGACAAGGTGGTGTTAAAGCCGTATGCGAAAACTTTTATAGAACAAATGCATAATAATGGTCTTAAGATTGTTTCGGCAACATCATCAGACAGGGCACTTTTTGAGCCATGCTTAAGACGTAACGGAATATATGGTTTCTTTGATGCATTTACACAGACAAATGAAGTGCCGAGAGGAAAGAAATTTCCGGATGTATATATGAAAGCAGCCGGCAAAGCAGGGTGCAGTGTGAATGAATGCATTGTGTTTGAAGATGTATTATCGGCTGCACAGGGAGCCAAGAGCGGTGGCTTTACTGTTGTGGCTGTATATGATGAGGCTTCAGCTGATGACTGGCCGGATATTTGTCGGATAGCCGATTACAATATCAGAAGTTACAGTGAATTAATATGATAATGGAGAAAACATGACTAAGAGATATATATTATTTGACCTTGATGGAACGATTACAGATTCAAGCGAGGGAATTACCAAAAGTGTGCAGCATGCACTTAAGAAACTTGGAATAGAAGAAAATGACCAGGCGATGCTTCGAAGATTCATAGGTCCTCCTCTTGATGAAAGCTTTGAAAAATTTTATGGATTTGACAAAGAAAAAGCACTAAAGGCAGTTGATTATTACCGTGAAAGATATTCTGACAAGGGAATATATGAAAATGTTCTTTTTGACGGGATAGCAGATATGCTTGAAGGATTAAAGAGTGATGGATATATAATTGCACTTGCTACATGTAAGCCTGAAATATATGTTCCAAGAATATTAGAGTACTTTAATGTTGATAAGTATTTTGATGTTGCTGTTGGAAGTGAATTAGAAGGTGGAGAACGCAGACATAAGAACCAGGTTATTGATGAAGTGTTTGTAAGGCTTGCTGCTGCCGGACTTGCGGACACTGGCAGTTTGTCAGAAACAAAGTCACAGTCTATTATGATTGGCGACAGAAAAGACGATATATTAGGTGCTAAAGCTTCTGGAATTGATTCTATGGGAGTAAGATACGGTTTTGCAGAAGAACAGGAGCTTGAGATAGCAGGAGCAGATTATATTGTTGAAACGGTAGAGGATATAAGGGGAAAATTAAAGACATTATAATTGTTCCAAAGATTAATCAATAATATACGGGAGGAGAACACAATGAAAAAATTCATTCACGAATTTAAAGAATTTGCTTTGAAAGGAAATGTTATGAATCTGGCAGTCGGTGTTATTATCGGTGCTGCATTTCAGAGCATTGTAACAGCACTTACAAGCAGTTTTATTAATCCGCTTATTGCAGTGGTTACAGGTGGCACTAATGGAGAAGGCGTTACTGTTGGTGGTACATTTACAATAAGAGGAGTTGTGTTTGATTATGGTTCATTCATAACAGCAGTTATTAACTTCCTTATTATGGCATTTGTTCTGTTCCTTTTAGTTAAAGCAATGAACAAGATGATGAGCTTAGGTAAGAAGAAAGAAGAACCGGCTCCAACTACAAAGGATTGTCCATACTGCTTCAGCAAGATATCTGTTAAGGCAACAAGATGTCCTTTCTGTACAACAGAATTAGTAGATAAGAAATAAAATAAAGCCATATATGCAGGTCTCCCAACTGCATATATGGCTTTATTCATGTTTTTCATAAATGGATGTATCCCAAAACCTGTGTTCACGTCCAATTCACAGGTGTGTAACTAAAGTACAATGATATAGTACTATTTTGCTATTGAATGTGCTTCCCCCTTTTAGTGGGAGATTTTATTAGAAAAGATATATGTCTAATAAAAAAGTCGTCGTAAAATTGAGAAGAATATGTTAATATTATTAAGTATTTTTAATATTTATAAAATTATGGAGGTTGAAATGGACAAATTGTTCAAACTTAAGGAAAACAACACCAGTGTAAGAACTGAGGTTGTAGCTGGAATTACAACATTTATGACAATGGCTTATATTCTGGCTGTTAATCCATCTATCCTGTCAGCATCAGGAATGGATTCTAATGCAATTCTTATGGCGACTGCAATAGCATCTGCTATAGGTTGTTTTGCAATGGCTTTTCTTGCTAATTATCCTTTTGCGCTTGCTCCAGGACTTGGACTTAACGCATATTTTGCGTATACAGTATGCGGAAGCATGGGATATAGCTGGAAAGTAGCACTTTTTGCTGTATTTGTTGAAGGACTTGTATTTATTGTGCTTTCACTTACTAATGTTCGTGAAGCTATATTTAACGCAATTCCTACAACATTAAAGAAGGGTGTATCAGTAGGTATCGGTCTTTTTGTGGCATTTATCGGACTTCAGGGTGCTAACCTAGTTGTTGCAAGTGAGTCAACAAAGGTTACTGTTGTTAATTTCAGAACTAATTTTAACACAGTAGGAATAGGTGCTTTACTTGCAGTTATCGGTACATTTATCATAGCTATTCTTTATGTAAAGCATGTTAAGGGTTCTATCCTTATCGGTATCGTTGCAACATGGGTGCTTGGTATTATCTGCCAGCTTACAGGACTTTATAAGGTTGATGCGGCAGCAGGATTCTATTCACTTATTCCTTCATGGAGAAGCTTTGATGTCACAGCTATCAGCCTGACATTTGGACAGTGCTTTAACCTTAAGGGTCTTAATATTAATATATTAGATTTTATTGTTATTATGTGCTCATTCCTTTTTGTTGACATGTTTGATACACTTGGAACACTTATCGGTGTTGCCAATAAGGCTAAAATGCTTGATGAGAACGGAAGACTTCCTAGAATTAAGCAGGCTCTTTTAGCTGATGCTATCGCAACAAGTGCAGGAGCCATCCTTGGTACTTCTACAACAACAACATTTGTTGAGAGTTCATCAGGTGTTGCAGAAGGCGGAAGAACAGGACTTTCTTCAGTTGTAACAGGTTTCTTATTCCTTATTGCAATTATATTTGCACCTGTATTTACTACAATTCCTGGATTTGCAACAGCTCCGGCACTTATTTTTGTAGGATTCCTTATGGTTAGTGCGGTTGTTGAAATTGATTTTAATGATTTAACAGAGAGTATACCGGCTTACCTCTGCCTTATCTGTATGCCGCTTATGTACAGCATTTCAGAAGGTATTGCAGTTGGTGTTATTTCGTATGTTATTGTTAATCTTGTTGCTGGAAAGGCTAAGAAGATTACTCCGCTTATGTATGTGCTTGCATTGCTGTTCATATTGAAGTATATTTTCCTTTAATTTTTAGTGCAAATTAAACTTAATAATGATACAATTTTGGAGTCACTTATATTAAGGTGGCTCCTTTTTTAAGTTGAATGTTAAAGATAAGGGGATTAGGCATGAAGTATACAGGAACAGCAGGAATATTATATGACAGATTAAAGAGTGAAATACTGGTGGCAGATGGTGCGTTTGGAACATACTATGCTAAGAAGTATGATACGGGCAGCCTGCCTGAGCTGGCAAATTTACAGGCTTCAGACAGAGTACTGGCAATTCATAAAGAATATATTGAAGCTGGTGCTAAGATTATCAGAACTAATACATTTGCAAGTAATACCGTGTGTCTTGGAGCGGGATTTGATGAGGTAAGAAATAATATTAAAAATGCCGTTGACATTGCAAGGGAAGCCGTAAAGGGGACAGATGTGCTTGTAGCAGCTGATATTGGTCCTATTCCTGGTGAAAATATGATTGAAAAAGAGCATATTGAAAAAGAGTATGTTGATATAGTTAATGTTTTTAAGGAATGTGGCGTTGATATATTTGTTTTTGAAACATTTCCAGAACTGGGATTTATTGATAAAGCAATTGAAAATGCAGGAGAAAACGGATTTGTTATAACTCAGTTTGCAATCAATCAGTTTGGCTATAGCAGTGCAGGCTTTAGTGCAAGAAAGCTGATTGAAGAAGCTGAGAAAAATTCATATATTGATGCATGTGGATTTAACTGCGGAGTTGGTCCGGGACATATGAAGAAGCTTGTGCAGAGCCTTATTAACAGGAATGACAAGTATTTTGCGGTGCTTCCAAATGCAGGATATCCACAGGTTGTAAGCGGTCGAATGGTATTTGATGATAACAATGCAGCATATTTTTCACAGATTATGCATGATCTGGCTGAGGATGGAGCTGATATTATTGGCGGCTGTTGTGGAACAACACCTGAATATATAAGACAGATGGTTTTAAAAACTGCTGATGTTGTTCATAAGAAAAATGCTTCCATAGAAGAAGAGATAACAGAAAAGAAAACTGCAAATGATGTTTCTTTCTATAAAGGAAAAGAAGGAAGAAAACTGATTGCTGTAGAACTTGCGCCTCCGCTTGGAATAGATGATGAGAAGATTATGGATGCTGCTTTTTTGATGAAGGAAAGCGGAGTTGATGTGCTTACATTTCCGGATTCACCATCAGGAAGAACACGTGCAGATTCAATACTTATGGCAGAAAAGGTTTCGAGAGAAACGGGAATGTGTGTTATGCCGCACATATGCTGTCGTGACAAGAATGCTATAGCAATGCGTTCACAGCTTTTGGGAGCACATATAAATGATATTAATAATTTTCTCGTTATTACCGGTGATCCCATACCATCAGTTGTAAGAGCGTCTGTAAAGAGTGTGTTTAACTTCGATTCAGTTGGACTTATGAATATAATAAGTGATATGAATCAGGAACAGTTTGCCGGGGAACCGGTTATATATGGTGGAGCAATTAATCAGGGAAGGGTTAATTTTAAAGTGGAACTTGAGCGTGTTAAGAAAAAAATGGAGGCGGGAGCCACATTTTTTATGACGCAGCCTGTATTTTCTGATGAAGATATAGACAGACTCAGACAGATTAAAGAACAGACAGGGGCAAGGATTCTTTGTGGAATAATGCCATTTGTAAGTCTTCGAAATGCAACATTCATGAAAAATGAGATGACAGGTATTAATGTTACGGATGAGATTCTTTCAAGATACAGAGCTGATATGTCAAAAGAAGAGGGAGAAGAGACTGGTATTCAGATAGCAAGGGAAATAATTGCAAAGACTACAGATTTTGTTGATGGGTATTATTTTTCATTTCCGTTTAACAGGGTACATATGTTAAAGAAGATTATTGGAAAGAACAATCAGTAAGTAAGGCTATTCTATTGACTAATCAGAAATGTATCTGATATAATGTTGAAAAGTTTCGATACGGAATAATTTAATAATGTGTGATATGTGAGGTGTGGTATGGACGAGACTCAGGTTAAACATTTTATTATGATGGAACGCCGAAAGGGAACGAGTATGGAAGAACTTATATTCATACTTCATGATAATGGTGTTCCAGATTATGAAATATCCAATTTTTTAGAGATTTCTATTAAGCATGTGGAAGATGTTCTGAGTGACTATTAATCAGTTTGTTTAGAAGAAATCAGTAAAAGGGCTTTCCCCGTATGCGGTGAATTGATTTTCAGCGTATGCGGGGAAAGCTTTTATAAGATATGATGAAAATGGAGAAGTGAAAGTATCTTGAATACTTTGACATGAGGGCTTATAATTATTATTAAATGCTAAGAAAGGTATGACTTGTTTATGGAGATAATAGAACTGTCAATAACAGCAGAGGAATCAGAGAATTACAGAAAGATAACTAACAGACTTAAGGTGCTTGGTGCTGTCGGCTGGGTAAAGGCTTATATATGGGCTGTGGTATATGTTGTTATATTCTGTGCAATAGGGTTTGCGCTTGCAGGAAGATATGCACTTACAATTATGCAGTATGTTCCTGTGTGGGTATGGCCGTTGTGTTTTGTAGCTGTATGGATGGTATCAGCTATAAGAAGATCTGGTAACAAGCAGCTTAAGGTGCTGTTACAGAAGTATCTGTTTACAGGTTTCGCAGATAAGATATTTGCTGGAGAGATAAGACCTAGCAGGGTTAAGATATTAAAGGATAAAATGATCGTTTATTGTAAAGTATATAATGATTAGAATATAGAGGTTTATGGTAATATGAAGATAGGAATATTTGACTCAGGCATAGGTGGTCTTTCAGTGCTTCATCAGGCAATGATTATCATGCCAGAGGCGGATTACATATTTTATGCTGATGTGGATAATGTTCCATATGGGGAGAAAACAAAAGAAGAAGTAAGAAAGCTTGTCGACCATGCTGTTGGATTTCTTGTTGATAAGGGATGTCAGGCAATTGTGCTTGCCTGCAATACTGCAACAAGTGCAGCAATCTCATATCTAAGAGAAAAGTATAAGCTGCCAATAATTGGAATAGAGCCAGCTGTAAAACCGGCAGTTGAGCACATTCATGAATCAGGAAAAAGAGTTATGGTTGTATCAACTCCTGTCACGGCAAAAGGTGAGAAGTTAAAGAAACTTGTAGATAAATATGATAATAAGCATATCGTTGACGTTGTGGCACTTCCTAAGCTTGTAAGATTTGCACAGGATGATGATTTTGACTCTTCAGATGTTACTGATTATTTAAAATCTGAATTTGCTCCATACAATCTTAATGATTATTCTGAACTTGTGCTAGGGTGTACACATTTTAACTATTTTAAGGATTCATTTTCAAAGCTGTTTCCGGATGATTTAGAGATGGTTGATGGAAATACGGGTGTATCTAATAATCTTAAGAATACTGTTGTGAAAAAAGGAATATTTAAAGAGGAAGATAAAGGGAAAAAAGGCACAGTAGAATATTATTATTCGGATAGAAAAATGGAGAGTGAGGCTGAGATGAAACATATAAAAAAGCTTCATGAACGACTTGAGAGAATGAGACAGATATAGAATTGCCAGAGGAATGTAATTATGGGAAAATCAGATGATAAGACTAATGTATGCAGAGTGCTTGACCAGAAAAAAGTATCTTATAAGACACATGTGTGTCCAGATGCAGAAGGGTTAAGCGGAGATGAGATAGCTGCTGTTCTTAATGAGAATCCGGAACAGGCTTTCAAGACACTTGTTACAGTTGGCAAGACAGGTAAGAATTATGTATTTGTTGTTCCTGTTAATAAGGAACTGGATCTGAAGAAAGCAGCGAAGGCTGTTGGAGAGAAATCAATAGAGATGATTAAATCAAAAGAATTACTGCCCCTTACAGGATATGTGCATGGGGGCTGTTCGCCTATAGGAATGAAGAAGTTCTTTCCGACAACATTTCATAAGACTGCTGAGGATTTTGAAACTATAATGTTTAGTGCCGGTAAAATCGGACATCAGGTAGAAGTTAAGCTGTCTGATGTAGATAAAGTTATAAGATATCAGATTGCTGATATCGTTACAGACTAAGGAGAAGATAAGGATTATGAAACTCAGAGTTCCATTCTATTATGACCAGTTCCACTGTATAACTTCAGAATGTAAAGACAACTGTTGTGTTGGCGGCTGGGAGATAGATATTGATGATGATACTTATAATTATTATATGAGTCTTGATGGCGAGCTTGGAGACAGGATAAGAGAATCAATTACTAAAAGTGAAGATGGTTCGAATTGCTTTAAACTCGTAGATGGACATTGCGGTTTGTTAGATAAGTGCGGATTATGTACAATTCATAAAGAACTGGGAGAGGAGCATTTGTCTGTTGTGTGTGACCAGTTCCCAAGATATTCTGAATATTATGGAGAAATCAAAGAAAGCGGTATCGGGCTTGCATGTGAGGAAGCGGAAAGAATTATATTTTCTGAAAACAAAACATTTACAACTGTATTAAAGCCGTGTGATGAGGAATATTCAGAGGATGATGAGTACGACAGTGCTTACGCTGTCAGGATATTTAAGGCAAGAGATGAAATATTTAAGATCCTTGATATGCCGGAGATGTCAATTAATGAGAAGCTGGTTGTAATATTAAAATATTGTGCATCAATACAGGAATATATTAATAATGATGAGTATGACGCACTTAAGGAGTATGTCAATACATTTGGAAGAAGTGATATAGAACATATTCTTATGGAAATGAATGATGAATCAGAAAGCGATGAATTTGATGATGTTGATGTTTGGGAATGTATAAGAAACATTATGTATCCGTATGAGGATATGGAGGTGCTTAATACACGCTGGGAACAGATATTAGCTGAGATGACAGAGACTTTCCATGAGAATATGGATAATGAGCAGTATCAGGAGACCAAAGAAGAATTCATGACAGCAATGCTTGAAAGAGAGTATGAGTACAGGAACTTTATAACATATCTTGTGTTCCGGTATTTTGCCAAGGCTGTATATGATTATGATGTGGTTGGTAAAGCTAAAATGTTTGTTACTAATTATCTTATACTCCGTCAGATGGACATGCTTGTGTGGTATAGAAAGCATAAGAGATTTACATTTGAAGACAGAATAGATACAGTGCATATTTTTTCAAGACAGGTAGAGTACTCAGAGGATAATATGGAAGCACTTTATGAGTCTTTTCTTTTTGATGATGTGTTTGAGACAGATAACCTTTGCAAGCTGTTATGGATTGACAGCACGGCGTTATAGTAATACACTAAAGCTATCATTTAGATATGTTTATAGGAGGCTAAGGTAATATGATTAAAGAAGCTATTGCAAAGCTCGTTAAAAAGGAAGATTTAACAGCTGGGCAGATGAATGATGTAATGGAAGAGATTATGACAGGAGAAGCCACTGATGCACAGAAGGCAGCGTTTCTTACAGCTCTGGCAGCAAAGGGAGAGACCATTGACGAGATTACAGCAGCAGCCAGAGTTTTAAGAACACACTGTGAGAAGTTCTTAAATGATATGGATGTTCTTGAAATCGTTGGAACAGGCGGAGATGGTTCTAATTCAATTAATATATCAACTTTAGCTTCTATCATAGTATCAGCAGCTGGAATTCCAGTTGCAAAGCATGGTAACAGAGCAGCTTCAAGCAAATGTGGTACAGCAGACTGTTTAGAGGCTCTTGGAGTTAAGATAGATGCAGCTCCGGCAAGGATGGCACAGATTCTTAAGGATATTAATATATGTTTTCTGTTTGCACAGAAGTATCATCCGGCTATGAGATTTGTTGGGGGTGTGAGAAAGGAAATAGGAATCCGTACATTATTCAACATACTTGGACCGCTGGCTAATCCGGCAGGAGCTTCTATGCAGCTTTTTGGAGTGTATAGTGAGGAGCTTGTTGAGCCACTTGCTCATGTATTACATAATTTAGGCTGCAAAAGAGCCATGACAATATATGGAATGGACAGTATAGATGAAATATCTTTAAGTGCTGATACAAAGGTCTGCGAGTTCAAAGGTGATGAGTTCAAATCATATACTATAAAACCAGAGGATTTTGGATTTACAAGATGCAAGAAGGAAGATCTTGTAGGAGGTGAGCCGGCAGTTAATGCCAAGATTGCAAGAGATATTCTTGATGGTGCAGAAGGGTCTAAGACAGATGTTGTACTTCTTAATGCAGGTGCTGCTATATATCTTGCTTCAGATGGTATTACAATGAAGGAAGGTGTTGAGAAGGCAAGAGAAATTATTAAGAGCGGATTAGCTAAGAAGCAGCTTGAAAGATTTATAGAAGAGACTAATAAGTAATTCTGAATAATTATATATTAAGATGGGGAGATTTCTGTAAAAACGGGAATCTCCTTTTTGATGTATCTTGAAAGTATATAAGAACAAATGTATTGTACAGCCTCATGATATATGCAATATAGGACTGAACTATATACTGTAAAAAGTAAATCTAAATGTGACGAAAAAGTTACAGGTTATAACGAAAAAATGACAGAAGACGACATATATAACACAGAAATATGGCAATCTGATATAATAAGCGAGTCGGAATAATAATCATGATTGGGGGACAATGTTAGTATTTAATTTGTTTGGCAAGAAAGATACAGAATGTATCAGATTTGAACGTTATTTCTTGTCAATGGGTAACTGTCTGGAAGATTTCTGGAGTATTATGCGAAAGGATATGAACGGTTTTTCAAGAGAGGAGGAAGAGGCTTTTATAGGAGAATATAAGAATGTGCTTATTGTTATGTCAGAAAGTTATATGACGGATATTAATGTACTTTATTATATGGATATCTTACGGAGCCTTAAAGAAAAGGGACATATAAACATAGTCGCAATGATTCAGAATGGTACGGTCATACCGGAAAGGTACAGATGGATTACCGGTCCTGAGGTCAGCAGGATAGCTTTTTATTAATATTTGCTTGCATTTATGTGCCAGAATCTCTATAATCAACTTTGTATGATTATTTTTATAATAGATTATTATCTGTTATGCGTATTTTTTGGAGGAGATTATTAATGATTAGTGCTAACAACGTAACACTTAGAATCGGTAAGAAGGCTCTTTTTGAAGATGTTAACATTAAGTTCACAGAAGGTAACTGTTATGGACTTATTGGTGCGAATGGTGCCGGAAAGTCAACATTTTTAAAAATTCTTACAGGACAGATAGAACCTAGCAAGGGCGATGTTTCAATCACACCGGGTCAGAGATTATCTTTCTTAGAGCAGGATCACTTCAAGTATGATGAATATAATGTTCTTGATACAGTAATCATGGGTAATGACAGACTTTACCAGATTATGAAAGAGAAAGAAGCTATATATGCCAAGGAAGATTTTACAGAGGAAGATGGTAACAAGGCAAGTGAGCTTGAGGCTGAGTTTGCAGATATGAATGGCTGGGAGGCTGAATCAGATGCTGCACAGCTTCTTAACGGACTTGGAATTGGAACAGATCTTCATTATAAGACAATGGCTGAGCTTAACGGTAGTGAGAAGGTGAAAGTTCTTCTTGCAAAGGCTTTATTTGGTAATCCTGATATTCTGCTTTTAGATGAGCCTACTAACCATCTTGATCTTGATGCGATTGCATGGTTAGAAGAATTCCTTATTAATTTTGAGAATACTGTTATTGTTGTATCGCATGACAGATATTTCCTTAATAAAGTATGTACACAGATTGCAGATATTGATTATGCGAAGATTCAGCTCTATGCAGGTAATTATGATTTCTGGTATGAGTCAAGTCAGCTCATTATCAAGCAGATGAAGGAAGCTAATAAGAAGAAGGAAGAAAAGATTAAGGAATTACAGGACTTTATCCAGAGATTCTCTGCCAATGCTTCTAAGTCTAAGCAGGCTACTTCAAGAAAGAGAGCTCTTGAGAAGATTGAATTAGACGAGATTAAGCCATCAAGCAGAAAGTATCCATATATTGATTTCAGACCAGCAAGAGAGATTGGTAATGAAGTACTTACAGTAGAAGGAATTTCTAAGACTATTGATGGTGTTAAGGTACTTGATAATGTATCATTTATCGTAAACCATGATGATAAGATAGCATTTGTCGGTTCTAATGAGCTTGCAACAACTACTCTTTTCAATATTATTACAGGTAACATGGAACCTGATGAGGGAAGCTACAAATGGGGTGTTACAACTTCACAGGCTTATTTCCCTAAGGACAGTGCTGCAGAGTTTAACAGAGAAGATACTATCGTTGAATGGCTTACACAGTATTCACCAGATCCGGATCCTACTTATGTAAGAGGATTCCTTGGAAGAATGCTTTTTGCCGGAGATGACGGTGTTAAGAAGGTTAAGGTGTTATCAGGAGGAGAGAAGGTAAGATGTCTTATCTCTAAGATGATGATATGTGGAGCTAATGTATTAGTATTTGATGATCCTACTAACCACCTTGATATGGAGTCAATCACAGCTCTTAACAACGGACTTATTAAGTTCCCTGGTGTTACATTATTTACATCACACGATCACCAGTTCATCCAGACAACTGCTAACCGTATTATGGAAATTGTTCCAAGCGGACAGCTTATTGATAAGATAACAACATACGATGAGTATCTTGCAAGCGATGAGATGGCAAGAAAGCGTCAGGGCTTTGCAGAAGCAGCTTCTGATGATGAAGATTAATAAACAGCAATGGACAGCCGCACTTATGTGCGGCTGTCTGTGCGTATGAGCTGCGAACAGAGTCAAGATGAGAATAAGAATGATTGACAAATACAACACATTTGTTATACTTATCACATATTATATTTGCAGGGGAGCATAAGGGCTGTGTAAGCAGTGGCTGCTGAGAGGGATTAAGTTCCGACCCATAACCTGATGTGGATAATGCCACCGTAGGGATTCTTAAAAGGGCTTTTTAGCTCTTCATTTGATTGTTTCAATATCGAATTTCCACAAGGCTTATGATTTTTCCTGTTAATTACCCAGAATGGAGGAATACATATGGAATACGCAACACAGATGGATGCTGCAAGAAAAGGCATTGTTACTAAAGAAATGGAAATTGTTGCAAAGAAAGAAAATATAGATGTCGAGAGTTTAAGACAGCTTATAGCTAAGGGACAGGTTATCATTCCTGCCAATAAGAATCATAAATGTCTTGACCCTAATGGTATCGGAAATAAGTTAAGAACTAAGATTAATGTTAATCTTGGAACTTCAAGAGACTGTGTGGATCTTGATATGGAGCTTGACAAGGTTAATAACGCTGTAAAGATGGGTGCGGAAGCTATCATGGATCTTTCTTCTTTCGGAGATACACAGAAGTTCAGAAGAAAGCTGACATCAGAATGTCCGGCAACAATTGGAACAGTTCCTATATATGATGCAGTTGTATATTATCATAAGGCACTTAAGGATATCACTGCACAGGAGTGGCTTGATGTTGTAGAAATGCATGCTAAAGACGGCGTTGATTTCATGACTATACACTGTGGTATCAACAAGGCTACAGCTAAGAAGTTCAGAGCAGATAAGAGACTTATGAATATTGTATCAAGAGGCGGTTCAATCATATATGCATGGATGGAGATGACAGGAAATGAGAATCCGTTCTTTGAATATTATGACAGAGTGCTTGAGATATGCCGAGAATATGATGTTACAATGAGTCTTGGAGATGCGTGCAGACCGGGATGTATTATGGATGCATCAGATATCTCACAGATTGAAGAACTTGTTACACTTGGCGAGCTTACAAGAAGAGCATGGGAGAAGGATGTCCAGGTTATGGTTGAAGGACCAGGACATATGCCTCTTAACCAGATTAAGGCTAATATGGAGATTCAGCAGACAATATGCAAGGGAGCACCTTTCTATGTATTAGGACCTCTTGTTACTGATATAGCTCCAGGATATGATCACATTACAGCAGCAATTGGTGGAGCTATCGCAGCTACTTACGGAGCTTCATTCCTGTGCTATGTAACACCTGCAGAACATTTAAGATTACCAGATCTTAATGATGTTAAGGAAGGAATTATTGCTTCTAAGATTGCAGCACATGCGGCTGATATTGCAAAGGGCGTACCGGGTGCAATGGACTGGGATTATAAGATGGACAAGGCAAGAAAGGTTCTTGACTGGGAAGCAATGTTTGACGTTGCGATTGACCCTGAGAAGGCAAGAGCTTACAGAGCTTCATCTAAGCCTGAGAAGGAAGATACATGTTCTATGTGTGGTAATTTCTGTGCAGTAAAGAATATGAACAAGATTATGGAAGGCGAAATTGTAAGTATATTTGATGAGTGATTAAATACATATGTATGACAGGCGGGATATGCACAGTTATGTGTGTATTCCGCTTTTTCTGTGTTTTGGAGAATGCACATTTATTTGCCTTGAGATTAGATAAATGGTATAATATCATGATGCGTGATGAATATATGAAGGAGTGAAGGTTTATGGCAAAAACAGCCAGCAATAATGGTAGAAAGAATACCAGTCAAAGCAGAAAAACTAATACTCAAGGGAAAAAGACGACTGCTCAGGGGAGAAAGAAACAGACTAAGAAAAATGACCAGACACAGGCCGACCAGTTGAAGAATGATTGTATTATTCTTTTTTCAATTGCCTGTGCAATAATAATGGTATTAAGTAATTTTAATATTGCAGGAACATTGGGAAGAGGAATTAAATGGCTTATGTTTGGCTTATTTGGAGTTATGGAATACATATTTCCTGTAATTCTTGCAGTAAGCATAATCTTTCTTATGGTAAACAGAGAACTGCTTCGTGTCGCGAGAATTAAGACGGCAGCAGGATATGGATTGTTTGTTGTATTATGTGCAATGATTCAGTGTTTATATAATAAACCGGATATTGCAGATAATGGATTAGGAAGTATATTTACATATTGTGCTGATTATAAAGCCGGGGGTGGATTTTTTGGCGGATTGCTATGCAAGGTACTTAGCCCTATAGGTTCAATTGGAACATTCGTAATACTTATGATACTTGCAATAATATGTCTGGTTATAATTACGGAGAGGTCTTTTATATCCGGGCTTAAGAAGGTTGGAAACGGCAGCCAGCGCATTATGCAGGAAGCAAGAGAGGATTATTCAGCATACAAAGAACATTCAGCAGGCAGACAGAATGACATGTCTGATGATGAATACCGCAGGTTAAGGGAAGAAGAGCGTGCTAAGGCAAGGCTTAAGAAGATTGAAAAGAAAGAAAAGCAGCTTGCGGAAAAGAAAGCAAGAGAAGAATATCTTGCCAATGCACGTATGAATAATGTTGTCCGTGGAGTAACATCTGATACTCTTATAACAGGAACGGATGAAGAACTGGCACAGGATATTGATATACATGAAATTCATGTTGATACTGAACGTAATGACCAGTATACACAGGATATCTATGAGCCAGATGAAGATGAATTTGAGCTTGCTTATGATTGCGATAGTAATGCAGGTGTAGCAGGAAATGTGGCTGATGAGCCAGTGTATGCTGACTATGAGTCTCATATGCAGCAGATACAGCCAGATGATTATATGGTTGATGATGAAGTGACCGGAAACATGCCAGAGGATAATACTGCATCATATGATAATGATTATGTATCAGATAATGATAATATATATGAAAATGATGTGACTAATGAAGAATACAGAGAAAATAGTGTGAACCAGAATAATGGGCAGCAGGGCAGTGAACAGTTAAGTGATGAGCAGAAGACTGAAGTACAGGTCAAGCCTGTGAATAAGCCTAAGAAAGCATACAAGTTCCCACCGGTAAGCTTATTAAAGAGAAATCCAGGTGCAGCGTCTGGTGGAAAGTCTGAATACAGAGTAACTGCACAGAGGTTACAGGAGACACTGCTTACTTTCGGTGTTAAAGTTACTATAACTGATATAAGCTGCGGACCTACAGTTACAAGATATGAGTTACAGCCGGAACAGGGTGTCAAGGTAAGCAAGATTGTTTCTTTATCAGATGATATCAAGCTTAATCTGGCAGCCGCCGACATAAGAATTGAAGCACCAATTCCGGGCAAGGCAGCTATAGGTATTGAAGTTCCTAATAAGGAAGCCGGAAGTGTATATTTCAGGGAACTGGTTGAGTCTAAGGAATTCAAGGAAAGCCAGTCAGCAATATCATTCGGAGTTGGTAAGGATATTGCAGGAAAGACTATTATTGCGGATATTGCGAAGATGCCGCATATGCTTATTGCCGGAGCAACAGGTTCAGGTAAATCAGTATGTATCAACACAATTATTATGAGTATTCTTTATAAGGCAAAGCCGGAAGATGTAAGACTTATAATGGTTGACCCTAAGGTTGTTGAGCTAAGTGTATATAATGGAATACCACATTTGTTATTACCGGTTGTAACTGATCCTAAGAAGGCTGCGGGAGCGCTTAACTGGGCTGTTAATGAGATGACAGACAGATATAAGAAGTTCGCGGCAATGCAGGTTCGTAATATAAAGGGATATAATGATGTTGTTGTCAAGAAGAATAAGGAGGGCATAGACCCTCCAATGGAGAAGCTTCCACAGATTGTCATTATCATAGATGAGCTTGCTGACCTTATGATGGTTGCACCGGGTGAGGTCGAAGATGCAATATGCCGTCTGGCTCAGCTTGCTAGAGCGGCCGGAATACATATGGTTATAGCAACGCAGAGACCTTCTGTTAATGTAGTAACAGGACTTATCAAGGCAAATATTCCGTCTAAGATAGCATTTGCAGTATCTTCGGGAATTGATTCAAGAGTTATCATTGATATGAATGGTGCTGAGAAGCTGCTTGGAAAGGGAGATATGCTCTACTTCCCATCTAATCTTCCAAAGCCGCTGCGTGTACAGGGCGCATTCGTATCTGATGAAGAGGTTGAAAATGTTGTATCTTTCCTTAAGGAGAATGCAGAGGAAGTATCTTATGATGAGAGTATTGCACAGGCTACTGTAAGTCAGGAGAGCATGCCTGGCAGCAGTAAAGGCGATGATGAGAGAGATTCGCTTTTTGCTGAAGCAGGAAGATTCGTTATTGAGAATGAAAAAGGCTCAATAGGAAGTCTGCAGAGACATTTCAAGATTGGCTTTAACAGGGCAGGACGAATTATGGACCAGCTTGCAGATGCGAAGGTAGTAGGACCGGAGCTTGGAACCAAGCCAAGAAAGGTTGAGATGACAATGGAAGAGTTTGAAACACTTCTAAAGCAGCAGTAATGTAAGTAATATATATTATAAAATAAGGAGACTAATGTATGAAGCTTTCAGAGATATTAAAAATATGTTCAGAAAATGAAACTGCAGACTTCAGATACAGTGTTGTATGCGGTGATACTGATGTGGATGTTACCGGAATTACATCTGATTCAAGAAAAATGCAGGATGGATATGCATTTGTATGCATTAAGGGTGCTGTGAGTGATGGACATAAGTATATTGACCAGATTAAGGATAAGGCATCTGTAATTGTTGTTATTGATGGCGAATACGAAGCCAAGGATTGCAAGGCAGCAGTTGTAAGCACAGATAACACAAGGCTTGCGCTGGCACTTATGTCGGCAGCTATATATGGCAATCCTGATAAGAAGCTGTTTACAATAGGAATAACAGGAACTAAGGGAAAAACAACAACCACTTATATGGTTAAAAATGTGCTTGAGGCATGCGGCATTAAGACTGGACTTATTGGAACAATTGAGACTATTATCGGGGATGAAACGATTCCGGCACATAATACAACACCTGAATCAATAGAGATTCACCAGTCATTTGCAAAGATGGTAGACGCTGGCTGTAAAGCAGTTGTTATGGAGGTGTCTTCGCAGGGACTTAAGCTTGACAGAACAGCAGGTATTATGTTCGATATAGGAGTGTTTACTAATCTTGAGCCCGACCATATCGGACCTAATGAGCATGAGTCATTTGAGGATTACCTTAACTGTAAGGCAAAGTTATTCAAGCAGTGCAAGGTTGGTATTGTTAATGCTGATGATAAGCATACCAAAGATATCCTTAGGGGAGCAATATGTAAGGTTGAAAGCTATGGTATCGGAGATAATGCTGATATTAAGGCTGAAAATATTGAACTTTTACATGAACCGGGTAAAATTGGTCTTACATATGACTGTACAGGACTTGTTAATATGAAGGTCGAACTTAATCTTCCGGGTAAGTTTTCTGTATACAATTCATTATGTGCAATAGCAATTACAAGGCATTTCGATGTTGACGAAGAGGCACTTAAGGAAACTCTTAAGCATGTTAAGGTTAAGGGAAGAATTGAGCTTGTAAAGGTTTCAGATGATTTTACATTAATGATAGATTATGCTCATAATGCAATGGCTTTAGAGAGTATACTTACAACTCTTAAGGAATATCACCCTCACAGACTTGTATGCCTGTTTGGATGTGGTGGTAACCGCTCCAAGGAAAGAAGATATGAGATGGGCGAGGTTTCAGGAAAACTTGCTGACCTTACTATTATCACATCAGATAATCCAAGATTTGAAGAGCCGGAGGCAATTATAGAAGATATCAAGACTGGAATTGCTAAGACTACCGGAAAGCATGTTGATATTACAGACAGAAAAGAAGCTATTAAGTATGCGATAGAACATGGCGAACCGGGTGATATTATTGTTCTTGCGGGTAAAGGTCATGAGGATTATCAGGAGATTAAGGGTGTGAAGTATCCTATGGATGAGAGGGTGCTTATCAAAGAAGTGCTTGAAGAATTGAAGGGTAATTAATGTACGCAGATGTAATAATAGACATTTCACATGAACAGCTTGATAAGACATTCCAGTATGCAGTTCCGGATGAATTGGTGGATGTAATTGAACTGGGAATGTCAGTTGATATTCCTTTTGGAGTAGGAAACAGGCAGATAACAGGGTATGTTGTAGGTTTGGGAGACAAGGCTGCATATCCTGTTGAAAAGATAAAATATATTACAGGAATTACTGAGGGAAAGGTCACTGCAGTAAGCAGAATGTTAAAGCTTGCGGCGTGGCTGAAGCACAATTATGGTTGTACCATGAATCAGGCAATTAAGACGGTTATTCCTGTAAAGGATAAGGTTAAACAGAAGGAAAAACACTCGGTTAATCTTATTATTGACGCGGCACAGGCGCAGAAGTATCTTGGTACATTTGCAAAGAAAAATGCAAAAGCAAGATACAGATTGTTAGAGGCACTGATTAAGGAACCTGTAATAGATGAAAGTATTATTAAATCCAAGCTTAATATCACGGCACAGACGGTCAAGGCGTTTGAAGATATGGGGATTGCTGAAGTCAGGTCAGAAGATATGTATAGGAATCCTGTAAGAAATGTTACCGGAGAAAGAAAGCGTATCGAACTTAATGAACAGCAGAAAAACGCTGTGGATACAATAATAGCTGACTATGATAATGGTGATTATAAGACATATCTGCTTCATGGTGTTACAGGAAGCGGAAAGACTGAGGTGTATCTTGAGACAATTGAGCATGTCCTTAATCATGGAAGACAGGTAATTGTGCTTATACCGGAGATTGCACTTACATTTCAGACTGTGCAGAGGTTTTACCACAGATTCGGGGATAAGGTATCTATTATGAATTCCCGTATGTCAAAGGGAGAGCGGTATGACCAGTTTCTGCGGGCACAGAGAGGTGATATAAGTGTAATGATTGGCCCGCGTTCGGCGTTGTTCACACCATTTTCAAATATAGGCCTTATAGTAATAGATGAAGAGCATGAAGGAGCCTATAAGTCAGAGACTGTTCCAAGATATCATGCAAGAGAGGTTGCATGCCATATTGCAAAGGAAGCAGGCGCTTCAGTGATACTTGGTTCTGCGACTCCTTCAATGGAAAGCTACTATGCGGCAATGAATGGACATATACAGCTTATTACACTTGACAGCCGGGCGGGAAGCGGAGGACTTCCAGCAGTTGATATTGTTGATCTGAGAGAAGAATTAAGGCTTGGAAACAGGACGATATTCAGCAGCAGGTTAAGAGAACTGATGAGTGACAGACTTGCAAAGCATGAGCAGATAATGCTCTTCCTTAATAAGAGAGGCGTGGCTGGCTTTATATCATGCCGTTCATGCGGAAAGGTTATGAAATGCCCGCACTGTGATGTTTCACTTACGGAGCATGCTGATGGAAGGCTGATGTGTCATTACTGCGGATATACAACACCTAAGATAACTGTATGTCCTTCATGCGGTTCAAGATATGTTTCGGGCTTCAGGGCAGGAACAGAAGGTGTTGAAGCGCAGGTTAAGAAAACATTTCCACAGGCGAGAGTGCTAAGAATGGATATGGACACTACAAGAGGCAAGGATGGACATGAAAAGATTCTGTCGGAATTCGCCAATGGTAATGCGGATATTCTTATTGGAACTCAGATGATTGTTAAAGGACATGATTTTCCAAATGTAACGCTTATGGGAGTGCTTGCGGCAGACATGTCACTTTATTCCAGTGATTACAGGGCTTCTGAGAGAACTTTCCAGCTTCTTACACAGGCGGCTGGAAGGGCAGGAAGAGCAGAAAAAAGCGGCAATGTAGTTATACAGACTTATACGCCGGAGCATTTTAGTATTGTTAGTGCGGCTAATCAGGATTATAATGCTTTCTATGAGCAGGAAATTGCTTACAGAAAGCTGTGTGGATATCCGCCGGCGGATAATCTTATGAAGATTATGTTATCTTCACCAGATGAGATGTTATTGACAAAGAGTGCAGCGTGGGTTAAAGCATTTGTGGATAACAACTGTAAGTATAAAGGACTTATGTGTATAGGTCCGGCAGATGCACCTATATATAAGATTAAAGATGTGTATAGTAAGATAATCTATGTAAAACATAAAGACAGGGAAGTTCTTAACAGTATACATGAAAAGCTTGATGTTAATATTGTTGGAAATCAGGCTTTTAAGAATATTAATGTACAATACGATATTAATGGATGATTGCGAGGAGGAATATATGGCAATAAGAAATATTAGAACGCTTGGAGATGATATACTAAGAGCCAAGGCAAAAGAGATTACAGAGATGACACCAAGAATTGAAGAGCTTATTGATGATATGTTTGATACAATGTATGAAGCTAACGGTGTAGGTCTTGCAGCACCTCAGGTTGGAATCAGAAAGAGACTTGTTGTTATTGACTGTGGAGATGATCCTATTGTTCTTATCAATCCTGTTGTATTAGAGACAAGAGGAAGTCAGACAGGGCTTGAAGGATGCCTAAGTGTACCTGGAAAGACAGGTGAGGTTACAAGACCTAATTATGCCAAGGTTAAGGCTCTTAATGAGAATATGGAAGAGATTATAGTAGAAGGAGAGGAGCTTCTTGCAAGATGCCTTCTTCATGAGATTGACCATCTTGATGGTATAATGTATGTTGATAAAGTAGAAGGAGAACTTCTCTCTACAGATGACATTGAAGAAGAATAATTAATGAAAAGGGGAACAGAATGCGAGTAGTATTTATGGGTACACCCGATTTTGCTGTAGGGACACTTAAAGCAATAATCGAAGCAGGACATGATGTGGCAGCAGTTGTTACACAGCCTGATAAGCCAAGGGGAAGAAGCAAATCACTTGTTTTCTCTCCAGTTAAGGAGGAAGCTGTGGCGCATGGAATCACAGTGTTACAGCCGGAGAGAGCAAGAGATGAAGCATTTGTAGAAGAATTAAGAACATATAATGCAGATGTAATTGTTGTCGTTGCATTTGGACAGTTACTGCCGGCAAGTATTATTAACATGCCAAGATACGGCTGTATCAATGTTCATGCATCACTTCTTCCTAAGTACAGAGGTGCATCGCCAATCCAGTGGGCAGTTATTGATGGCTGTGAGTATTCAGGTGTTACAACCATGAAGATGGATGAAGGCCTTGATACAGGAGACATCCTGATGGTTGAAAAGGTGAAGCTTGATGCTAAAGAGACGGGCGGAAGTCTTTTTGACAGATTAAGTGATGTCGGTGCGCATCTTTTGGTTAAGACACTTGAAGGACTTGAAGCTGGAACTATTACTCCTGTTAAGCAGGATGATTCAGAAAGCACTTATGTAAAAATGCTTCATAAGTCATTTGGTAAGATGGATTTCAATAAGAGTGCAGCTGAACTTGAAAGACTTATAAGAGGACTTAATCCATGGCCTAGTGCATTTACTTATATAGACGGTAAAATGTTAAAGATATGGGATGCAGATGTTGCAGATAATATTAGTGAAGTACAGACAGAAGAAGTTAAGCCGGGACAGGTTGTTACGGTAGGAAAGAACACATTTACAATAGCCTGTGGACAGGGGTATTTAGTTGTTAATGAGGTTCAGTTAGAAGGTAAGAAGAGAATGGACAGCGGTTCGTTCTTAAGAGGCAACCAGTTAGAAGCAGGTGTAATGTTAGGAGAATAAGCAGAATCTTAAATGGTTCAGAAAAGAGGTATTATGGTAGCTTTATATGGTTATTATGGATATGGATATTACTATGATCCAATGTACATTCTGATAATAATATCATGCGTTATTGCACTGATAGCACAGGTAAAGGTAAAAAGCACATTTAACAAGTATTCCAGGGTGTCATCTTCAAAAGGAATGACAGGCGCAATGGTCGCAGAGCAGCTTTTAAGAAGCCAGGGAATATACGATGTATCTATTCAGAGAGTATCAGGAAGCCTGACAGATAATTATAATCCAAGAAATAAGACACTTAACCTGTCAGATTCTGTGTATAATTCAACATCTGTTGCTGCTATCGGAGTTGCAGCCCATGAAACAGGACATGCAATACAGCATGCTTACGGATATGGTCCTTTGAGCTTCAGAACAGCACTTTTTCCGTTAGCCAGTGTCGGTTCGCAGGTATCATGGATACTTATTGTGCTTGGACTTATATTTGGCTCAACTAATATACTTATAGATATTGGTATTCTTATGTTCAGTCTGGCAGTACTTTTCCAGCTTGTAACATTACCGGTTGAGTTTAATGCTTCGGCAAGAGCATTACAGCTTCTTGAATCAGAAGGATTCCTATATGGAGATGAGAACAGACAGGCAAGAAAAGTGCTTTCAGCAGCAGCCATGACATATGTTGCGGCAGCAGCCACAGCAATTTTACAGCTTTTAAGACTGATTTATTTATTTGGAGGAAGACGCCGTGACTGATTCGGTGAATTTAAGGGCAGTTGTACTGGATATACTTATGGAAATCAATGAGAAGGGTGAATTTTCACACCTTCTCATTAATAATGCACTGACAAAGTACCAGTATCTTGATAAGAATAAGAGAGCATTTATAAGCAGATTATCACTAGGAACGATTGAGAACAGAATTGAACTTGACTATATAATAGACCAGTTTTCAAAGATTCCTGTAAGAAAGATGAAACCACTTATAAGAAATATATGTGAAATGTCTGTATACCAGATAATATATATGGATAATATTCCGGATTCAGCAGTGTGCAATGAGGCTGTAAAGCTGGCTACAAAACGTGGATTCACAGGACTTAAGGGCTTTGTGAACGGAGTCTTAAGAAACATTGCAAGAAATAAAGACAATATTACATATCCTGACAGGAATAAGGATATTGAACAGTACCTTTCTGTAAAATACTCAATGCCATTATGGATAGTTAAAATGTGGCATAGTCAGTTAGGTATTGATAAGACTGAGAAAATTCTTGCAGGCTTTAAGCAGGAAAAAAAGACTTATGTAAGATGTAATACAGCAAAGGCGCCGGTTGAAGAGATAAAGAGGATTCTTTCACAGGAAAATGTATCTGTGGCAGATGTTGAAGGTATACCATATGCTTTAGAGATTAAGGATTATGATTATATAGCCGGACTTAAGAGTTTCAGGGATGGTCTGTACCAGATACAGGATATAAGCTCCATGACAGCAGGATATATGACTGGATTTAAGGCTGGGGACACAGTAATTGATGTGTGCGCAGCACCAGGAGGCAAGAGTGTTAATGCTGCAATAAGTGTTGGCACTGATGGTAAAGTATATTCAAGGGATGTATCAGATTATAAGGCAGGACTTATTGAAGAAAATATATCAAGGCTAGGACTTAATAATATAGAAGTTCAGGTAAAAGATGCACTCGTAATGGATGAATCTATGAGAGAGAAGGCAGATGTTGTAATAGCAGACCTTCCATGCTCAGGACTCGGCGTTATGGGAAGAAAGCCTGATATCAGATATAATATAACAGAGGACAAGCTTGTTTCATTAAAAGAGCTACAGCAGAGCATACTTTCTGTAGTACAGGCATATGTTAAGCAGGGCGGTATAATGATGTATAGTACATGTACAATTAATTCAGAAGAGAATGAAGCCAATGCTGACTGGTTATGTAAAGAATATGGCTTTAAGAAGATAGAATACAGACAGATTCTGCCGGGAAAGGATGGCAGAACAGATGGGTTCTTTGTTGCAAAACTTAGGAGAGAATAGACATGACAGATATTAAGTCACTTAATTATGACGAACTTGTAACATATATGGCTGGACTTGGTGAGAAGAAGTTCAGGGCTTCGCAGCTATATCAGTGGATGCATGAAAAGCTGGCAGACAGCTTTGATGAATGTACCAACCTTTCCAATGCATTAAGACAGAATTTAAAGGAAACATCAGAATATGTATGCTTAGAGCCTGTCAGGGTACAGCATTCAAAGCTTGACGGAACAGAAAAATATCTGTTCAGATTATCGGATGGTAATTATGTTGAAAGTGTACTCATGAAATATCATCATGGTAATTCAGTATGTATATCTTCACAGGTTGGATGCCGTATGGGATGCCGTTTCTGTGCATCTACACTTAACGGCAAAGTCAGGGATTTAAGACCATCTGAAATGCTTGACCAGATATACAGAATACAGAAGATTACAGGGGAGCGAGTAAGCAATGTTGTAGTTATGGGTTCTGGAGAGCCAATGGATAACTATGATAATCTTATTAAGTTTATAGAACTTCTCAATGATGAGAGGGGGCTTAATATAAGCCAGCGAAATATTACTGTATCATCATGTGGAATAGTACCTAAGTTAAAGGAACTTGCTGACCTTAAGTTACAGATTACACTTGCTATTTCACTTCATGCGCCTAATGATGAACTAAGAAAAACAATGATGCCTATAGCTAATAAGTATTCAATTGAGGAGATAATGGATGTATGCAGGTATTACATAGAATGTACAGGCAGAAGAATCTCATTTGAATACAGTCTTGTTAAAGGTGTCAATGATTCAATGGAATGTGCAAAGCAGCTGATTGAACTTGTTAAGGGCATGAACTGCCATATTAATCTTATACCTGTTAATCCTATCAAGGAGCGTGATTATAAGCAGACTGGTAAGGATGAAGTGTACGCATTTAAAAATAAACTTGAAAAGAACGGAATAAATGTTACAATTAGAAGGGAAATGGGCAGAGATATTGATGGTGCCTGTGGACAGTTAAGGAATAAGTATATGGAGGATGTTGATGAAAGCAACGGCGATTACTGATATAGGCAAGACGCGTGCCGTTAATCAGGATTATATATATACATCTGTTGACAGGGTTGGATGCCTGCCTAATCTGTTTATTGTAGCAGATGGAATGGGCGGTCATAAAGCTGGTGATACAGCTTCACGTTTTACAGTTGAAACTATTAAAACTCTTATTGAACAGTCACAGGGAAAAGATGCGATATCCATTATTAATGATTCGGTTAAGATGGTTAATGGTCTGCTTTTACAGAAGGCATCTGAATCAGAGGATTACTATGGTATGGGAACAACGCTTGTTATCGCAACCATATTTGATAATGTATTAAGAGTTGCTAATGTAGGAGACAGCAGATTATATGTAATAGATGACAATGATATAACTCAGATAACAAGAGATCATTCACTTGTTGAAGAGATGGTTCTTGCAGGAAAGTTAAGTAAAAGCGAGGCAAGAACACATGCCAGAAAGAATGTCATAACAAGGGCAATCGGAGGAGAGGAACAAGTCGAACCAGAGATGTTTTCAATTGATCTTAAAGAAAACAGTAAGGTTCTTATGTGTTCTGATGGTCTTACTAATATGCTTGAAGATGCAGAGATATTAAGCATTGTAAGGAACAATTCCGATATAGAAGATGCAGCGAGAATGCTTATTGACAGAGCGAATGAGAATGGCGGTAAGGATAATATTTCAGTTATAATTGTAGAACTGTAAGTGAAAGGGATAGGTTATGTTAAGAAAAGGAATGTTTTTAGCTGACAGATACGAGATAATCGAGCAGATTGGCACAGGCGGAATGTCAGATGTTTACAAAGCAAAGTGCCATAAACTCAACAGATATGTTGCTATTAAGGTAATGAAGTCTGAGTTTAGTGAAGACAAGACATTTGTATCTAAGTTCAGGGCAGAGGCACAGTCTGTAGCAGGATTTACACATCCTAATGTAGTTAATGTATATGATGTCGGTGATGAGAACGGAGTATATTATATTGTAATGGAGCTTGTAGAGGGCATAACTCTTAAGAAATACATAGAAAAGCGTGGCAAAATACCTTTTAAAGAAGCTGTAAGCATTGCAATTCAGGTTGCTAACGGACTTGATGCAGCACATAAGCATAATATTGTACACAGGGATATTAAGCCACAGAATATTATTATATCTAAGGAAGGCAAGGTCAAGGTAACGGACTTTGGAATTGCCAAGGTTGCTTCATCAAGTACAATTAATTCGTCATCAACAATGGGTTCGGTTCATTATATTTCACCTGAGCAGGCAAGAGGTGGATATTCTGATGCGAGAAGTGATATATACTCTCTTGGTATAACAATATTTGAGATGCTGACAGGTACAGTACCGTTTGATGGTGACTCTACAGTTGCAGTAGCAGTACAGCATATTCAGGATGAGATACCTGCACCATCTACGGTTGTAGCGGATATACCATTAAGTATAGACAGAATTGTTATTAAATGTACACAGAAGAAACCTGACAGAAGATATCAGACAGCAGCAGAACTTATAACAGATCTTAAAAAAGCTCTTGTAATGCCAGATGAAGATTTTGTTAAGATGGCTCCGGCTTATGCAGCAGCAGGAGTGGCAGCTACAGCTTCATCTGATACAGAAGAAGTTAATGCTGGTGAGAATGATGATGCATTATCAGATGATGATATTTTTCTGGAAGATGATGAAAATGAAGATTCAGATAATGAATTACAGGAAGACGATGAGGATGTAGATATTGATGATGAGGATAATGACAAGCTGGATTTAATTATGAAAATAATTGGAATAGGAATAGCTGTTATTATACTTATTGTTACAATATTTGTTATTGTTAAGCTTGTTGGAAGCACTAAGTCACCTAAGAATGAAAATACAGAAACTGTATCAACTACTGAAGAGATGGTATCAACAGCAAATTCCAAGGATACAGTTACAGTTCCTAAGGTTGAGGGCATGACTAAGGATGCAGCTGTTAAGGCACTTAATGATGTCGGACTTGGATATAAGCAGGTTGTACAGAGCTCTAAGACAGTGGCTAAGGATACTGTAATTTCACAGGGAACTAAGGCAGGTGCCAAGGTGGCAAAGAATACACAGATTATTCTTACTATAAGTGGTGGGGAAGAAGTTGTTAATACAACAGTTCCATCTGTTACAGGGGAATCAGAATCTGATGCAAGAGAAAAACTGGAATCAGCAGGATTTAAGGTTTCGGTTGATTATGACTACAGCAGCACTGTTGATGAAGGCAAAGTAATTAAGGCTTCTCCATCAGGAAGTGTGGCACAGGGAACAACAGTTACAATTACAGTAAGCCGTGGAAAGCAGATTAAGAATGTTACAATGGCTAATCTTGTAGGAAAGACTGAGTCAGAAGCAAGACAGTGGCTTGAAAATAACGGACTTAAGGCTAATGTTTCTTATACAACATCTAGCGGAACATATGGATATGTAGTTTCAAGTGATTACTCAGAAGGTACTTCTGTTCCAGAAGGAACAACAGTTACAGTTACAGTAAGCCATAAGCATGAAGAGCAAACAAAGGCTACGGAACCAACAAAGGCTACAGAGTCAACAAAGGTTACAGAAGCAACAAAGGCTACAGAAGCAGCACAGAATTAATCAGGTATAATTATTTATATGCAGGGAAAGATAATTAAGGGTATCGCTGGTTTCTACTATATACATGTAGAAACCAGCGGTATTTATGAATGTAAGGCAAAAGGGATATTCAGAAACCGACACATTAAACCACTGGTTGGTGATAATGTGGAGATAGAAGTTATTGATAAGGATAATTTCAAAGGAAATGTGGTGGACATCCTTCCAAGAAAGAACGAACTTATAAGACCGGCTTCTGCCAATATTGACCAGGCAATGGTTATATTTGCAGTAAAGACGCCAGAACCTAATTTTAATCTGCTTGATAAATTCATTCTTATGATGAATTATCAGGATGTTCCGACCGTTGTATGCTTTAATAAGGAAGAACTGGCGGATGATGAATATAAGAATGAATTAAAGAAGAAATACGAAGGCTGTGGCTGTGAGTGCATATTCATAAGTGCAAAGAATAATATTGGCATTGACAGGGTAATGGAAGTGCTGAAAGGAAAGACTACAGTGCTTGCAGGTCCATCAGGAGTTGGAAAGTCGACACTTACCAATCTGCTTATACCGGACATGGAAGAGCAGGGAGAAGTCAGCCAGACAGGAGAAGTAAGCAGGATAGGCCGAGGAAGGCATACTACAAGACATTCCGAGATATACAATGTATGTAAGCAAACATATATATGTGATACTCCGGGATTTACATCACTTAATCTTCCGGATGTTGAGAAAGAAGATTTAAGATTTTACTTTGAAGAGTTTGTACCATTCGAAGGAAAGTGCAGATTCAATGGCTGCATGCATGTAAGCGAACCGGGATGTGCGGTAAAACAGGCAGTTGAAGACGGAATTATCAATTATGACAGATATAAGTCATATACAGATATATTTGAAGAAATAAAGAACAAGAAGAAGTACTAAATGTACTTGAAAACAGAAAGGTTGTTAATTATGAGTGGTTTAAAGAAAATTTTGTCACCATCAATATTATCGGCAGACTTCAAGAAATTAGGAGAAGAGCTTGAAACGATTGATAAGGCAGGAGCTGAATATGTTCATGTAGATGTTATGGATGGACTTTTTGTAAAGAGTATTTCATTCGGAATGCCAGTTATTAAGTCAGCAAGAAGTGCGACTGACAAGGTTTTTGATGTACATCTTATGATTGAAGAGCCTATAAGATATATAGAAGATTTTGTTAAGGCAGGAGCTGATATAATTACAGTACATGTTGAAGCGTGTAAGGATGTTGTTGCTACATTAGAAAAGATTAAGGAATGTGGTGTAAAAGCAGCTATAACACTTAATCCACCGACACCGGTATCAGCAATTGAGCCTTATCTTGATAAGGTAGATATGGTTCTTGTAATGAGCGTTAATCCGGGATTTGGGGGACAGAAGTTCATACCGGAATCACTTGATAAAGTAAAAGAAATAAGAACTTTATTAGATGCTAAAGGACTTGATACAGATATTGAGATAGATGGTGGAGTGAATGCCGGAAATCTTGCATCAATTCTTGAGGCAGGTGCTAATGTAATAGTAGCAGGTTCAGCAATCTTTTCTGGAGATGTAGCTGATAATGTTAAGAAGTTTAAAGAAATAATGGGCGCGTGGTAAAACCACACGCCCATTAATATTATACATTGAATCTGAAAAGGATTACATCGCCATCTTTAACGACATATTCTTTACCTTCCATTCTTACAAGACCTTTCTCTTTGGCTCCGTTATATGAACCACAGTCAAGTAAATCCTGATAGTAAACAACTTCTGCTTTAATGAAGCCTCTTTCGAAATCACTGTGAATCTTTCCGGCAGCCTGCGGAGCTTTAGTTCCCTTAGTGATTGTCCATGCTCTGGTTTCTGTCTCGCCTGCTGTTAAGTAACTGATAAGACCAAGAATACGGTAGCTTGCTGCAATAAGTTTATCAAGACCTGATGAACTTATGCCAAGGTCTTCAAGAAACATCATCTTCTCATCATCATCTAATTCTGAGATTTCCTGTTCAATCTGTGCACAGATAACGAATACTTCACAGTTATCCTTCTTAGAATATTCTCTTACTCTTTCAACATATTCATTGTCAGCACCATCATTGGCAAGGTCATCTTCTGATACGTTAGCTGCAAAGATTACAGGTTTAGCTGTAAGAAGGTTGTATTCCTTTAAAAATGCTTCTTCATCTTCGTCCTGACATTCAAAATTCTTAGCTAAATTACCTTCTTCAAGGAAAGCCTTAAGTCTTTCAAGAAGGTCACATTCTTTAGCAATATCCTTGTTATTGTATGAAGCACGCTTCTGCTTTGACAGACGTCTGTCTAATACTTCAATATCAGAGAATATAAGCTCAAGGTTAATGGTTTCAATATCTCTTATAGGATCAATAGAGCCATCAACATGAACGATGTTAGAATCCTCAAAACATCTTACAACATGAACGATAGCATCAACCTCACGGATGTTGGCAAGGAACTGGTTTCCAAGACCTTCACCCTTAGATGCGCCTTTAACAAGACCTGCAATATCTACGAATTCAATAACAGCAGGTGTTATCTTTGCTGAATTATATAAAGCGGCAAGCTTGTCAAGTCTGTCATCCGGAACTGCAACAACACCGACATTAGGGTCAATTGTACAGAAAGGATAGTTAGCTGACTCTGCTCCTGCCTTAGTAAGTGAATTAAAAAGGGTACTTTTGCCGACATTAGGCAGTCCCACGATACCAAGCTTCATAATAGAATCTCCTCATTAATTATTCTTATGATTATTCGTTCCAGAGTTCTTAAAATGTAAAAAAGAATCCAGTACAAAATCATATTATACAAAAATTTTTCTTTAAAAACAACATATAATTTACTTATTAAAATAATTTATATAAAAGTATAAGAATATATCCATATATTGTGCTAAAAATGATGACAAAACACTATATAAGCAATCAAAACACGAAATGGAGAAAAAGACTGTTATTAACTGCCTTCTGACATTAAATAAACTAAAAAAAGGACTTGTTTTTTAAACACTTTAAGTATAAAATTGACATTAAAGTGGTGGAAAGTGGAGCTTAATGGTAGAAAGTGGGGTGCGATAGTTATGTTGATGGGCGAATACAACCATACAATAGATGCTAAAGGCAGACTAATCGTACCGGCTAAATTCCGTGAGGTTCTGGGAGATGAATTCGTGGTTACCAAAGGCCTTGATAACTGCCTGTTTGTTTACCCGAATGATGAATGGCAGAAATTTGAAGAAAAGTTACAGACATTACCACTTACCAATAAGAATGCAAGACAGTTTACAAGATTCTTTCTTGCAGGTGCAGCAAGCGTAGAAGTGGATAAGCAGGGCAGAATACTTCTTCCATCAGTATTACGCGAGTTTGCAGGCTTGGAAAAAGATGTAGTTTTAGTGGGCGTTGCAAGCAGAATTGAAATCTGGAGCAAAGACCGCTGGCTGCAGAGTATCAGTACCTATGATGATGATATGGATGAAGTAGCAGCGAATATGGAGAGTCTTGGATTTTCTATATAATATGCAGACATGAGGTTTATTATGGAATTTAAACACAAATCAGTTCTTTTGGAAGAAACAATTGACAATCTGAATATTAAACCTGATGGAATCTATGTAGATGGAACACTTGGCGGTGCAGGACATTCATATCAGATAGCGAAAAGACTTACAGGTGGTGGCAGACTTATAGGTATAGATCAGGACGCGGACGCAATTGCGGCAGCGACAGAAAGACTTAAAGAATTCGAAGAACGGGTAACAATAGTAAGAAATAATTATTGCAATATGGACAAGGTTCTTGATGAACTTGGAATTGATAAAGTAGATGGAATACTTCTTGATATAGGAGTTTCATCGTATCAGTTAGATACAGCAAGCAGAGGATTTACTTATAATGTAGATACTGCTCTTGATATGAGAATGGATCAGAGACAGGAGATGACAGCAAAGGATCTTGTTAATACATATAGTGAGATGGAGCTTTTTAGAATCATAAGGGATTATGGAGAGGACAGATTTGCCAAGAATATTGCTAAACACATAGTTGCGGCAAGAAAAGAAAAGCCGATAGAAACAACATTTGAACTAAATGAGATTATAAAGGCTTCTATTCCGGCAAAGGTGAGGGCGACAGGAGGTCATCCATCCAAGAGAACATACCAGGCTATAAGAATTGAACTTAACAGGGAATTAGATGTCTTAGAGAATTCAATTGATATGATGATAGACAGGCTTAATCCGCAGGGGCGTTTATGTATCATAACATTCCATTCACTTGAGGACAGAATAGTTAAGGCAAGATTTAGAAACAATGAGAATCCATGTACATGTCCACCGGATTTCCCGGTATGTGTATGTGGAAAGAAATCAAAAGGAAAGGTTATAACAAGAAAACCTATAGTTCCCGGAGATGAAGAACTAAACGAGAATCAGCGGTCTAAAAGCTCTAAACTGAGGGTGTTTGAAAGAATATAAAACATTTATGGAGGGGAAAGTTTTGGAGAAGAGAAGAAATGTTGTAAATCACAGGACAACTGAATATCAGTATGGAAGTGCAGTAAGAAAGCTGCAGTCTGTTCCGGAAATACATACTTATGAGCATGAAAGAAGAATTGAGGAGCAGGAGCAGGAGAGAAGACAAAGAAGAAGAGAGATAAGAAGAAATAACAGGGTTAACCTTGTGTATACTACTGTACTTGCTATCTGTGCAACAGCAGTATTTGCAATCTGCTACCAGTATCTTAATCTCCAGTCAGATATTAAGACTAACAGTACTGCTGTAGTTGAGCTTCAGAATCAGCTTAATTCACTTAAGGCAGAGAATAACAGCCATGAATCAGAGATTAATGCAGGAATTGATTATAATGCAATATATGATACAGCTGTTAATGAACTTGGTATGGTATATCCAAGCAGAAGTCAGGTAATCGGTTACGATTCAAAGGAAAGTGAATATGTAAAGCAGTATAAGGATATCTCAAAATAACTAAAATGTGTGGCAGTGCGATATAAAGGATTGATAAATTTATGGACAATACCAGTGAAGCAAGAAGAAAGAAAATAATGCGCAGGAAACGCGTAATGCTTAAGAGGACACACAGAAGAATTAATGTTACATTTATAATAGTATTTGTATTATTACTTGTACTTGGTGTAAGGATATTTATGATTAACTATACACATGGGGAGGAATATTCCCAGGCGGTGCTTAATCATCAGACATATACATCAACTACAATTCCTTATATGCGTGGTAATATTACTGCAAGTGACGGAACAGTTCTGGCATATAGTGAGAAGGTGTATAATCTGATACTTGATGTAAAGAGTGTGACATCAGAGGACGGAAAATATCTTAATAATACAATAGATGCATTAGTAAAATGTTTTGGTCTTGATAAAGATAATATTAAAAAAATAATTAACGATAATCCTTCAAGCCAGTATCAGAAGCTGCTTAAGGAACTGACATCAGATGAGATAGCTGAATTTAATGAGCTTAAGGCACAGAAGAACAGCAATATATATGGTGTATGGTTTGAGGAAAGCTATGTGAGAAAATATCCGTTCAGTACTCTTGCATGCGATACTATAGGTTTTGCATCCAATGTCAATGGTGGTGAGCTTGGTCTTGAAAGCCAGTATGACGATGAGCTTTCAGGAACAGACGGAGTTTCATACAGCTATGTTGATGAAGATCTTAATGCAGTAGAAACGACAAAGGCAGCAGTTAACGGTAATAATATTATTACAACAATTGATTATAATGTGCAGTCCATAATAGAGAAATATATGGTTGCATATAATCAGGAAAAACCATCTAAGAATACAGCTATTGTTGTTATGAATCCTAAGAATGGTGAGATTCTTGGAATGGCAAGCTATCCACAGTTTGACCTTAATAATCCAAGAAATCTTGCAAATGTATATTCTGAGGAACAGCTTGCATCAATGTCAGATACAGATGTAACTAATGCATTGTATCAGTTATGGACTAATTATTGTGTATCAGAGTCATATGAGCCGGGTTCAACTTATAAGCCATTTACTATTGCAGCAGGTCTTGAAGAAGGCGTTGTGCATGATGGAGATACTTATGAATGCAAGGGATATGAGTATGTTGGCCCTGATATGATTAAGTGCCACTCATATTCAACAACAGGAAGCCATGGTGTGCTTACATTGTCGCAGGCATTGGAAAATTCATGTAATCCGTACATGATTAATATTGCAATAAAGCTTGGTAATGTCAGATTTGCACAGTATGAGAAAATGTTTGGATTTGGTGCAAAGACTGGTATAGACCTTCCTGGTGAAGCTACAGGTATTATGTATGATGAGAATAAGATAACTACGATAGATGCTGCAACCAATTCATTTGGACAGAATGTTAATGTTAATATGATACAGATGCTGTCAGCGTATAGTTCTCTTATTAATGATGGCAAGTATTATCAGCCACATATTGTTAAGAAAATAGAATCAGCGAATGGAGAAGTTGTTAAAGAAAATTCACCGGTTCTTGTAAGACAGACTGTTACGGCTTCAACATCAAAGTATCTTAGGAAATATCTGGAAAATACAGTAGAATTAGGAACTGCACATAAGGCGTATATAGAGGGGTATTCTATTGCAGGAAAGACTGGTACTGCACAGAAGATTCCAAGAGCTGACCTTAAGTGGATTATCTCATTTATAGGGCATGCTCCGGCAGATGATCCTAAATTTGCAATATACATTGTTCTTGATGAACCGGATGGAACGACTGGTACATCGGGAAGTACATCAGATGCACTTATACTTGCAAAAGATATTATGACGGAGTTGCTGCCTTATATGAATGTGTATAAGGATACAGATGAGCCATATGTTGATCCGGGAAATGCACCGGAGGAATCAGGTGTTTCAGATGTTCCGGTTACATCAGCAGAAAGTAATACATCAGGCAATACTAACAATTAAGTAATAATAAGTAGAATAACCCTGCTTTGCTTCTCATAAAATGTAGAAGACTAAAGCGGGGTTATTTGTCAATGAAGGATAATGACACATTTGGCTGGCTTAGCACCAGTCATAGAAAAAAGCTTGTGTTAATGATAGTTGCAATCCTTATGGTTTGTATTCTTGAATGTGTAAGGCTTGGCGTTATTATGACGGCAAAATCAGAGTATTATATGCAGAAGGCTGATGAGCTTCATCAGCGGGAGAGAAGAATTAAGGCAAAGAGGGGAAGGATTCTTGACAGAAATGGCGAAATACTTGCAGCTAATGAAGTGGTATGTACAGTTTCTGTAATACATAGTCAGATAGAGGACGAAGATAAGGTTATAAAAGTGCTTGCAGGTGAACTTGATATGGACGTAGAGGAAGTGACTAAGAAAGTTAAGAAAGTATCCTCTATGGAATATATTAAGACAAATGTGGCAAAGGATATTGGAGATGCAATAAGGGAATATGACCTGCCGGGTGTTAAGATTGACGAGGATTATAAGCGGGTATATCCGTATAATGAACTGGCTTCCAAAGTGCTTGGCTTTACTGGTGCTGATAATCAGGGAATACTTGGACTGGAAGCTAAATATGACACATATCTGTCAGGTACTAACGGTCAGATTCTTACACTGTCTGATGCAGGGGGGATTGAGATAAAGGGCAGCCGGGAAGATCGTATTCTGCCGGTTGACGGACAGGATCTGTATACAACGCTTGATGTTAATATACAGAAATATGCAACCCAGCTTGCATGGGAGACTATGGTAAAGAAAGAGGCAAAACAGGTAAGCATAATTGTAATGCGTCCGGATAATGGAGAGATACTTGCCATGGCAAATGTTCCGGAATACAATCTTAATTCTCCGTATGAGCTTAATTATGAGCCTGATGAGGAAGAGGCACAGAAGGATAAGATGGATCTTCTTAATAATATGTGGCGGAATTTCTGCATAAATGATACATACGAGCCAGGCTCAATATTTAAGACGGTTACTGCAACAGCAGCACTTGAGACAGGCGTGGTGGGTTTAAATGATTCTTTCACATGTTCAGGTGCAACGATTGTTTCTGACAGAAGAATAAGATGTCACAAAACAACAGGACATGGAACACAGGATTTTACACATACAGTGTATAATTCGTGTAATCCGGCATTTGTTGAATGGGGCAGAAGAGTCGGTACTGATAATATGTATCTGTACATGGGTAAGCTTGGACTTCTTGCAAAGACAGGAATAGATCTGTCAGGAGAGGCAGGAACGATTATTCATAAGCAGGAAAATGTAGGTGCGGTTGAGCTTGCCACAATGTCATTCGGACAGTCTTTCCAGATAACACCCGTTCAGATGTTAAGGGCTGTTTCGGCGATTGTAAATGGTGGAAGACTTGTTACACCACATTTTGGCTTATACACAGGTTCATCAGATGGTTCAGTGGTAAATGAATTTGCATATTCAACACAGGATGAGGCAATATCATCCCAAACGAGTGAAACGATGAAAAAGATTCTTGAGGGTGTAGTGTCAGAAGGCGGAGGAACGAAAGCATATATTGACGGCTATTCAATAGGAGGAAAAACGGCAACATCACAGAAGCTGCCAAGAGGTTCAGGAAAATATATTTCATCATTCATAGGTTTTGCTCCGGCTGATAATCCACAGGTTATAGCGATGTGCTTAATTGATGAACCGACAGGTGTATATTATGGTGGAACAATTGCTGCTCCTGTTGTTAAGACACTGTATGAAAATATATTGCCGTATATTGGTATAGAAAGGTCAGTTCAACTTGAAAAAAACGATAATTGATAGTAATATATTTTTGTATACATTTTGTATGAAAGGAAGTAAACGACGATGGATTTAAAGAATAAGACGGTAATGGTCGTGGGAACAGGTATAAGCGGTATTGGAGCTGTAGACCTTTTGAATAAAGTTGGTGCTGACTGCATACTGTATGATGGCAATGAAAAGCTTGACAGACAGAAGGTGCAGGAGAAGTTAGGAGATAACAAGGCAGAGATTATCATCGGAGCATTTGATGAGTCACTTCTTCCGAAGATTGATCTGCTTGTAATAAGCCCGGGTGTTCCTATTGACAGTCCGATAGTGCTTACATTTAAGAATGCCGGTATCCCTGTATGGGGCGAGATTGAGCTTGCATATAATTATGATAAGGGTAAGGTTATTGCAATTACAGGAACTAACGGAAAGACAACAACTACAGCACTTGTTGGACAGATAATTGCTGCATATAATGAGAAAACATTTGTTGTTGGTAATATAGGCAATTCATATACAGGTGAAGTGTTAAAGACAAGTGAGGATTCATATACAGTTGCTGAGATAAGCAGCTTCCAGTTAGAGACAGTACATGAATTCCATCCGATTGTATCTGCAATTCTTAATATTACACCTGACCATCTTAACAGACACCATACAATGGAATGCTATGCATGGACCAAGGAAAGAATAAGTGAGAACCAGACTAAGGCAGATACATGTGTGCTTAATCTTGAGGATAAGTATCTTACAGACTTTGCACCTGAGTGTAAGGCTGATGTCGTGTGGTTTTCAAGTGAAAGAAAGCCATCAGTCGGAGCATATGTAGATGGTGAGATGATTAAGTATACAGATGGAACTAATGATTATGACATGCTGAATGTTCATGACATGAATCTTTTGGGAAAGCATAACTATGAAAATGTATGTGCAGCAATTGCAATGACTAAGGCTGCCGGAATTCCTGATGATATTATAATAGAACAGGTTAAGAAATTTAAGGCTGTTGAACACAGAATTGAATATGTTGCAACTAAGAATGGTGTTGATTACTATAATGATTCCAAGGGAACTAACCCAGAGGCAGCAGTTAAGGCTATTGAAGCTATGGTTAAACCTACAATTCTTATCGGCGGAGGTTATGATAAAGGCTCAGAATTCGACCTTTATGTAAAGGCATTTAAGGATAAGGTTAAGCTTCTTGTGCTTATAGGACAGACAAGTGCCAAGATTGCTGATACATGTAAGAAATATGGCTTTGATAATATCGAATATGCTGATTCAATGAAACAGGTAGTAGATATATGTGCTAAAAATGCGGTGAGTGGAGATGCGGTTCTTTTATCTCCTGCATGTGCAAGCTGGGGAATGTTCGATAACTACGAACAGAGAGGAAGAATATTCAAGGATCTTGTCAATAATCTGTAAAAAGGCGGTGCTTTATGCCGGGGAATAATAGAAATAGAAGAAATAACAGAAACAGAAAAAAGAGAAAACAATATGGATTTTACTTTGATTACACTCTTCTTTTTGTGCTTGTATTCATAGTTGGCTTTGGACTTACAATGATTTACAGCACAAGCTCATATACAGCGCAGATTGAAGAGGGTGATCCGGAATTTTATTTCAGAAAACAGCTTATATTTACTATAATAGGCTTTGCTTTAATGATAGTTGAAACTAAGATTTTAGATTATCATTATCTTAAGAAGCTTGCAGTTGTAATATATATAGGCGGACTTCTTTGCATGTTCCTTTTAAAGACTCCTCTTGGAATTACAAGAAATGGAGCTACCAGATGGATAAAGATTCCGGGTTTGGGACAATTCCAGCCTGCGGAGCTTGTAAAGATTGGAACGATTGCCATGACTGCACTTCTTATAGTGAAAGCAGGGCAGAACATAAAGAAATTCAGGACTGTTATAGTGATATGTATAATAGCCGGTTTTGCACCGGCACTGCTTGTTTATGTGCTGTCTTCTAATATGAGCAGCGCACTTATTGTAGCACTTATTTCCGTTGTTATGACATTTGTGGCATATCCGGGATATAAAATATATGTTGCACTGACGGGGCTGGCAGCGGTGGCTTTTGGCGCATTTTACTCATGGATAAAGAAGATGGCAGCGTCGGGAAATATGACTGGAAAATTCAGATTAAACCGTATACTTGTATGGCTTAATCCTGAGAAATATATTGATGATAAGGGATACCAGACAGTTCAGGCGTTATATGCCATAGGCTCAGGAGGTCTTTTTGGCAAAGGTCTTGGCAAGAGTCTTCAGAAGCTTGGATATATCCCGGAATCACAGAATGATATGATATTCTCTGTTATATGTGAGGAGCTGGGACTTTTTGGAGCATTCTGCCTGATTGCCCTGTTTATTGTAATGTTATGGAGAATTAACCATATAGCACAGAATGCACCTGATTTGTTTGGTTCAATGCTTGCAACAGGAGTATTTGCACATATTGCCATACAGGTAATTCTTAATATAGCAGTTGTAACTAATACAATACCTAATACGGGAGTATCACTTCCATTCATAAGTTATGGAGGTACGGCGGCAGTATTTTTGCTGCTTGAACTTGGGGTTGTATTTAATATAAGCAGTCAGATTAAGTTGGAAAGATAATGGGTAGTAGGAATAGTAACAGTGTAAACCAGAAAAAAAGACGGGGCAGAAAAAGAAAGAAAGCCCTTATTATATTTGCAGTTATTGCAGCTGTTGCCGGAATGCTTTTTGGTGTTACATATAAGGTGTTTGAGGCTGATACAATAGAATTTGTGGGTTCAACTCATTATTCGGATGAAGAACTTAAAAAATATATATTTGGTGGTGATTATGTTAATCTGCTATATTTCAGGATTTTTGGACAAAAAGACACCAAAATACCATTTATCCAGAAATATGATGTTGAGACGGACTGGCCGGACAGGCTTTATGTAACAGTATATGAAAAGGCAATAGTAGGTTATGTCAGGTACATGGGCTGTAATATGTATTTTGATAAAGATGGAATTGTAGTAGAAAGCTCAACGGATTTATATGAAAATGTTCCGCAGATTGACGGACTTAAGTTTGATTCAATAGTAATCAATACGAAGCTTGATGTGGGAAATGCAGATATATACAATACAATTCTTGATCTTATACAGAGCTTTGATAAGTATGATATTGATGTGGACAAAGTGTATTTTGATGCCTCTTATAATATTACGCTTTATATGGGCGATGTTAAGGTAAGCCTTGGAAGCAGCAAGGATTTTACAGACAGGCTTTTTGAATTAAAGCAGTTATCATCCAGATTCGGAACACTTAAAGGAACACTGTATCTTGATGATTATAATGGCGATGAAAGTTCTATAATTTTTAAACGTGAAAAGTAAAAAAACGGTTGATATTTTAGACGAAAAATTATAATATATTATGTAGTGCAATTTTTAGATATTAAAGGAGGCAACAACCTTGTTAGAGATAATGACTAATGACCAGGAGTCATCAGCAAAGATTATAGTTGTTGGTGTAGGTGGAGCGGGAAATAACGCGGTTAACAGAATGATAGATGAGAATATCGGAGGAGTTGAATTTATTGGTATTAATACTGATAGTCAGGCACTCACTTTATGTAAGGCTCCAACTGCTATCCAGATAGGTGAGAAGCTCACTAAGGGACTTGGAGCAGGCGCACAGCCTGAGATTGGTGAGAAGGCAGCAGAGGAGAATGTTGAAGAACTTACACAGGCAATTAAAGGTGCTGATATGGTATTCGTTACATGTGGTATGGGTGGCGGAACTGGTACAGGTGCAGCTCCTGTAGTAGCTAAGATTTCTAAGGATATGGGAATTCTTACAGTAGGTGTTGTTACTAAGCCTTTCAAGTTTGAAGCAAGAACAAGAATGGCTAATGCTGAATCAGGAATTGAGAAGCTTAAGGAGAACGTAGATACACTTATTGTTATTCCTAATGACAAGCTTTTAGAGATAGTAGACAGAAGAACAACTATGCCAGAGGCATTAAAGAAGGCTGATGAAGTGTTACAGCAGGCTGTTCAGGGAATTACAGACCTTATCAATGTACCAGGTCTTATTAACCTTGACTTTGCTGATGTTAAGACTGTTATGGTGGACAAGGGTGTTGCACATATCGGTATCGGTACAGCTACAGGCGATGACAAGGCTATCGAAGCAGTTAAGCAGGCTGTTACAAGCCCACTTCTTGAGACAACTATTGAGGGTGCATCTCATGTTATCATCAATATCTCAGGTGATATCAGTCTTATCGAAGCTAATGAAGCTGCAAGCTACGTTCAGGAACTTGCAGGAGATAATGCTAACATTATCTTTGGTGCTATGTATGATGAGAGCGTTACAGATCAGGCTACAATTACTGTTATCGCAACAGGTCTTGAGGACGGTAATGTTAATAAGGCTATGGCAGGATTTGCAGGTATGGCACAGGCAACAAGACCAACTGTTAATGTTAAGCCACAGTATACATATTCACAGCCAGCAGCAAGAACATCTTCGGCATCAAATGATGCTCCGCTTCCAGGACTTAAGCAGCCATCACCTGTTACACCACAGGTTAAGGATAGAGGAATCACAATTCCAACATTTTTACAGAAGAATAAGAAGTAATAATTTAATATAAGTATATTTAACACCGTCAGTTTGCTGGCGGTGTTTTTTTGTGCCCACTCTGTTGTTTTGACAAATTTTGCATGATATGTCGTATATAATTCCACTTGTAACAAAGAAACGGATTCAAAACAAGGAGGTGATGTACGAAACGGTTATATATGCAGATGTTCTGTTTGGAATAAACCTTGTGGCAAACCTGTGCGTGCTGCTTATAACAGACTGGATATTTAAATTTTCTGCCAGAATATCCAGAATGATTATTTCTGCCACTTTAGGAGCTGTATGGGCTGTCATATGTGTGTGTATTCCACTAAGATTTGCACTGCTTGAAAAGTTTATTACATATGTTCCGGTAACATTAATCATGGCTATGATAATGCTTTCCGGTACTAAAGACTTTAAGCAGAAAACATCAAAACAATTAAAGCTTTATATGAGGAATCTGTTGAAAGCAGGTGCAGGAATGATTCTTATTGCACTTTTTGCAGGTGGGATAATGCATTGGTTAAAGTACACATTTGCAGGGTATTTTATTGGAAATGTAATTCTGTCTGACAGTGAGCTTGTAATCTTTCTTACTGTGACGGTTATAGTTGTTGTCATTGTGCTTAAGACACTTAAAACTATCAGGATAACAGATGGTTTGAAAAGACACATTGTGATTGGCGTAGCAGAACGGGAATTTGAAATGGACGCAATAATTGATACAGGCAACAGCCTTATTGATTATGTTGGGAAAAGACCTGTTACAGTGGTTGAAAGAACGTATTTCAACGATATTCTCAGTGACATAGATAACTTACAAAAGCTTGGATATCATCTGATTCCATATAATAGTGTGGGAAATTCAGGTGGGATGATGGAAATCATAACAGCAGATTATATACATATATACGAGGGAGAAAATGTTGTGAAAAGGGAGCATGCGGCTATAGGTATGTCTCTTAGGCAGATTAATAAGAATGGGGATTATCATGCCCTTTTGGGGAAGGACATGATTATGTAGAAGAATCGGAAGTTTGAAGAAAATAAAAGGATGGATAGAAATATGGTAGTAAAGGTTGCGATGGCGGATCATTTTCAGTTTAAGGTAATGCCTTCTATAAAGAATTTTTGTTTATTAAAGCAGGGTGACGTACATTATATAGGTGGGACAGATATATTGCCGGCACCACTTGGGGCAAGTGAGGAACAGAACGCAATAGAAGCACTGGGGACAGCTTCTGATGCTGAAGCAAAGCACACCCTGATAGAACATAATTTAAGGCTTGTTGTTTATATTGCGAAGAAATTTGACAATACAGGGGTTGGTGTAGAGGATTTGATATCAATTGGAACAATAGGGCTTATCAAAGCAATTAATTCATATGATAAGGATAAAAATATCAAGCTTGCAACATATGCATCAAGGTGTATAGAAAACGAAATTCTTATGTATCTTAGAAGAAACAGTAAGATAAAAGCAGAAGTGTCAATTGATGAACCGCTTAATGTTGACTGGGATGGTAATGAACTTCTGTTGTCAGACATTATTGGAACGGATGAGGATATTATATATAGGGATATTGAAACAGAGGTTGAGTGCAAAATGCTTAAAAAGGCTATAAACCAGCTTCCGGAGCGTGAAAGAATAATAGTTGATTTAAGATTTGGTTTGAGTTCAGAGGATGGAGAAGAAAAGACACAGAAAGAGGTTGCTGATATGTTAGGAATTTCACAATCATATATTTCAAGGCTTGAAAAGAAAATAATGCGTCAGTTAAGAAAAGAAATGGTTAAAAGTTGTTGACATTTACCCCTTCCTTATGGACAATAGTACAAGAAATATTAATGGGGTACTATAATGAAACATCGTAAAACATTTAGAATAGATAAATTATTCGGACTGGCTACGCTTGTCTGCTTGCTGGTTATCACTTTAATGGTGTATAATGATTTTTTTAAGGATACTGTAAGTGAGGGAAACGTTATTGGCAAAGAAACCGAGAGCGAAACCAGAACAAGTGGATATCTTAATGATAATAAGAATGTTGAATCTAAAGGGGCGTCTTCAAAGGCTGTAGTCTGTCTTGATCCATCAAAAGGTGGAAAGGATACTGGAGTGTCGTCATCAGGCAGGAAGGAAAAGGATATAAATCTTGAAATGGCTCTTGATATTAAGTCAAAGCTTGAATCCGATGGGATTGAGGTTGTCATGACAAGAACATCAGATAGGGATGTTACAGACGAAGAACGTGTAAAGATATGTAATTCGTCAAAAGTATATATATGTGTGTCACTTAGAATGAATTCATATAATGCAGATACATCAGTTTCCGGTGCGGAGAGTTATATTCACACGACAAAGCCTGTTGAGGCAGCAGAGCTTTCAAGGATTATTCTTAAGAGCATGGAAAAAAGTACTGGAATTAAGAATCGTGGAGTGAAAACCGGTACAGTTGGAGATGCAAAGGATAATTATTATATTAACGCTCATAGCAAATGTACAAGCACAGTAATAGACATGGGTTTTATAACTAATGTATCAGATTTAAAGAAAGTAACAACTGATAAAACTAAGACAGCACAAGCCATAGCAGATGGCATAAAAGATTATTTAAAACAAGCGGGGTTATATTAATGGCAGGAATTAATCAGAAGAACATAAGAAATTTTTGTATTATTGCACATATTGATCATGGTAAGTCAACACTGGCTGACAGAATAATTGAAAAAACCGGACTTCTCACATCAAGAGAGATGCAGGAGCAGATTCTTGATAACATGGATCTTGAGAGAGAAAGAGGAATTACAATTAAAGCACAGACAGTAAGAACTGTATATAAGGCATCAGATGGACAGGAATATATATTTAATCTTATTGATACTCCGGGACATGTCGACTTTAATTATGAGGTATCAAGAGCACTTGCAGCCTGTGATGGTGCTATACTTGTAGTAGATGCGGCACAGGGAATTGAAGCACAGACACTTGCTAATGTATATCTTGCATTAGACCATGATCTTGATGTATTTCCTGTAATTAATAAGATTGACCTTCCAAGTGCTGAACCCGAAAGAGTTATTGAAGAGATTGAGGATGTTATAGGAATAGAGGCACAGGATGCACCGCTTATATCAGCCAAGAACGGAATTAATATTGAGGAGGTTCTTGAACAGATTGTAACTAAGATTCCGGCACCATCAGGAGATGCTTCCGCACCACTTTCAGCGCTTATATTTGATTCGTTATATGATGCATATAAGGGTGTTATCATATTTGTAAGAATTAAAGAAGGTACTGTCAAGAAGGGTACTAAGATAAGAATGATGGCAACTGGGGCTGTAGAAGAGGTCGTTGAGGTTGGATATTTCGGTGCAGGCCGTTTTATTCCATGCGATGAGCTTACAGCAGGAATGGTTGGCTATATTACAGCAAGTATCAAGAATGTAAGAGATACAAGAGTTGGTGATACAGTTACAGATAATGACAGACCATGTGAGCAGCCGCTTCCTGGTTACAAGAAGGTTAATCCTATGGTTTACTGCGGATTATATCCGGCAGATGGCGCCAAGTATCAGGATTTACGAGATGCACTTGAAAAGCTGCAGCTTAATGATGCAGCCCTGCAGTTTGAGCCAGAGACATCTATTGCACTTGGATTTGGCTTCAGATGTGGATTCTTAGGACTTCTTCACTTAGAGATTATACAGGAACGACTTGAGAGAGAATATAATCTTGATCTTGTAACAACCGCACCGGGCGTTATATATAAGGTTCACAAGACGAACGGAGATGTAATTGACCTTACTAATCCGTCTAATATGCCGGACCCTTCTGAGATTGATTATATGGAAGAGCCTATGGTAAGTGCTGAGATTATGGTCACAACAGAATTCGTCGGACCTATTATGAAGCTTTGTCAGGAAAGACGAGGCATATATAATGGAATGGAATATATTGAGCAGACAAGGGCACTGCTTAAGTATGACCTTCCTCTTAATGAGATTATATATGATTTCTTTGATGCACTTAAATCACGCTCAAGAGGTTATGCATCATTTGATTATGAGATGAAGGGGTATGAGCGTTCTAAGCTTGTCAAGCTTGATATTCTTATTAACAAAGAAGAAGTTGATGCACTTTCATTCATTGTATTTGCCGGCAATGCTGAGGAGAGAGGCCGTAAAATGTGTGAGAAGCTCAAGGAAGAGATTCCAAGACAGCAGTTTGAGATTCCTATTCAGGCAGCTATCGGAAGCAAGGTAATTGCAAGAGAAACTGTCAAGGCACTCAGAAAAGATGTACTTGCAAAATGTTACGGTGGTGATATCTCAAGAAAGAAGAAACTTCTTGAGAAGCAGAAGGAAGGAAAGAAGCGTATGCGCCAGATTGGTAATGTAGAGATTCCACAGAAGGCGTTTATGAGCGTATTAAAGTTAGATGATGAATAAAACATATGAAAAAGGGATATATATACATATCCCTTTTTGTGTACACAAATGTATATATTGTGATTTCCTGTCTGCTCCGGCTGGTGATGCTGTAAAATATGCTTACACTAAGGCACTTATTAATGAAATCAGAAATACAGCAGATGGGCAGGTAAAAGATAAGATAACATCCATATTCTTTGGCGGAGGTACTCCGTCTGTACTGCCTGATGGCTGTATAGCTGACATATTAGCTGCTGTCAGGGATTGTTTTGATGTTTTGGATGATGCTGAGATAACAATGGAATGTAATCCGGGAACAGTTAATGAAAGCAGGCTTTCAGAATACAGAGTCGCAGGAGTGAACAGGTTAAGCTTTGGCTTACAGTCTGCTGATAATAATGAATTAAAAATGCTTGGGCGAATACACACATTTGAACAGTTTGAGGAAAGCTTCAGACTGGCAAGGGCTGCAGGCTTTAATAATATTAATGTTGACCTTATGTCGGCTATTCCGGGGCAGACTGAAGCAACTCTTGAAAATACATTTGACAAGGTGACGGCATTACAGCCGGAGCATATATCGGTGTATAGTCTTATTCTTGAAGAAGGCACTTATCTGGCTGATAATATTGATAAGTTCCCGCCGGTTCCTGATGAGGAAGAGGACAGGCGCATGTACCATATAACGAAACAGATTCTTGAGAATGCAGGGTATGAAAGATACGAAATATCCAATTATAGCAGACCTGGCTTCGAATGCAGACATAATCTTCTGTATTGGAACAGAGGAGAGTATTATGGCTTTGGGTGTTCGGCAGCAGGATTTACAGAGAATGTGCGGTATTCCGACATAAGAGATGTCAAGAAGTATATAGAGCTTAACGGTGATATAGGAAAACTTCATGAAAATATTGAAATACTGACTAAAGAAGATGCAATGGAAGAATTCATGTTTCTTGGACTAAGAAAGGTTGCAGGAGTTGATGTCAGGGATTTTCAGAACAGGTTCGGGGTTTCAATTAATGATGTTTATGCTAAAGAGACAGAACAGAATATTAATAAAGGTCTTCTTGTAAAGCAGGCAGATATGTTAAGGCTTACTGAATATGGCATGGATATATGTAATACAGTGATGAGTGATTTTATATTAACTGATGGAGATTAAGAAAAGCAGGTGGCAGTCTGATTGTGAAGATTGTCACCTGTTTTAGCATGTATATCAGAAATTCTTGATAAGTTTTATGTACTTCTTAGGAGTCATTCCCATAAATGTCCTGAATTCTCTTTGGAAATGTGCCTGATCCGAATAACCTGCACCTTCAATAAAGGAGCTGTTATCACGTTCTGGGTCAGCAATTATGGCTGCAAGGACATTCTGGAATCTGTACATTTTGATAAAATCCTTCGCACCAATACCATAGACTTCGTTGTAAAGCCTTGATATATGTCTTACAGAATATTCTGATTCTGCTGATAATTCTGCAACAGTACTGGTACCTGAATATATAAGTCTGTTAAGTTTCTCAATATTTTCAGAAACAGGGCAGAAGGTCTTGCAATCTGTAACAAATGCTTTAAAAAGTGTAATTCTGTCTTTAAAGGATGAAGAATTGTGAAAATCCTTTATTAGCTGCATCTCATATGATTCAGGGGCTGGCTCATAACGGAATATATTGTCTGTAATGTTGACGGGATAAGTCTTAATATCACAGCCTTTATTAAAGTAGCAGCCAGTGTTGTCGAATCTTATCCCGAAATAGTGGTCAAATTCTTTAAGAGACAGTGTTGTAAATATGTTCTGGCATCCGATACATATGAATTCAGATATGTCATTATTATCGTTGTAACATATTATCCATTCTGTAGTGGATGATGGAATAAATGAGATGTTAAGGATGGTATTAGTTTTATCTGCTTCGTAAAAATGCATATGCTTAACTGCTTTTGTATCTGTAAGAACATTTTTATGCATGTCAATTCCAAATGGCTGTATCATATGTTTCATAACTTGTCTCCTCTAAAAGTTTATTTATTAAAATATTATTAAGAAAAAATTAAAAAGTCAATAAAAATGTCCGATTTTTTCAATAATTATTGAAAATGGCGAGTATAATTAACAGCATGAATTGAACAGTGATGTACACAAAGGCGTGTAAGCAGTTTGGGAAAACTGCCTGCACGCCTTTTTTGCACTCTGTTTAATCAGGTACAGAACCTGATCAACTCTGTTACCGGCAATTAAATTAAAAAGAATTTCTGATTAGGGAGGAAATGGTTATGCAAGAGATTTTATCAGCGGTAGATGCCGAATTATTCGGTGTGTGGTTCCTTATAGGTGCAGCTCTTGTTTTCTGGATGCAGGCAGGTTTTGCAATGGTAGAAACAGGATTCACAAGAGCAAAGAATTCAGGTAACATTATTATGAAGAATCTGATGGACTTCTGTATTGGTACAGTAATGTTCGTTCTTATTGGATTCAGTTTCTTATTAGGTGAGGATTTACTTGGTTTTATTGGAAAGCCTGGTTTTGATATCTTCACAGCTTACAAAGATTTTAATTTTTCTAGTTTCGTATTTAACTTAGTATTCTGTGCTACAACAGCTACTATTGTTTCAGGTGCCATGGCTGAGAGAACAAAGTTCTTATCATATTGTGTATACTCAGCAGTTATCTCAGCACTTATCTATCCAATAGAAGCTCACTGGATCTGGGGCGGCGGCTGGCTTGCACAGTTAGGCTTCCATGATTTTGCAGGTTCTTGTTGTATTCACATGGTTGGTGGTATTTCAGCTCTTATTGGAGCTAAGATTCTTGGACCTCGTATTGGTAAGTTTGAAAAGGATGCTAATGGTAAGGTTATAAAGGTAAATGCTTTCCCAGGACACAATATTCCACTTGGTGCACTTGGTGTATTTATTCTGTGGTTTGGCTGGTATGGATTTAACGGTGCAGCAGCAACAACAATTGAAGATTTAGGCTCTATTTTCCTTACAACAACAGTTGCTCCTGCAGTAGCTACAGTAACATGTATGATATTCACATGGATAAGATATGGTAAGCCTGATGTTTCAATGTGTTTAAATGCTTCACTTGCAGGTCTTGTTGGTATAACAGCTCCTTGTGATGTAACAGATGCATTTGGTGCAACAATGATAGGTATTGTTTCTGGCCTTTTAGTAGTATTCGGCGTATGGCTTCTTGACTACAAGCTTCATGTTGATGATCCTGTAGGTGCTGTAGCAGTACATATGATGAATGGTATCTGGGGTACAATTGCTGTTGGCCTTTTTGCGACAAGCTCAGCTCCAGGATATGCAATTGCTTTAGAAGGAGGTTCAATTAAGGGTGAAGGTCTTTTCTATGGCGGTGGATTCACACAGCTTGGACTTCAGTTATTAGGATTTGTATCAGTTGCAGCATGGGCAGTTGTATGCATGGTGATTGTGTTCACAGTAATTAAGGCTACAATCGGACTGAGAGCTTCTAAGGAAGAAGAAATCAGAGGCCTTGATATTATGGAGCATGGTCTTTCAAGTGCTTATGCAGGATTCGAATTTGGTGGTATGGACTTTGTTGACGGTGATGTTGATGTAATCGGTTCAGAATCAATGGAAGCTTCTGTACCTGCTCTTGTTAAGACATCTGATGCAGGTGATGGCAAGAAGATTACCAAGGTTGAGATTCTTATGAAGCAGGAGAGATTCGAGAGATTCAAGAAGGCCATGAACGATATCGGAGTTACAGGTATGACAGTTACACAGGTTCTTGGATGTGGTACACAGAAGGGTGCTCCTGAATATTACAGAGGTGTTCCAATGGATATCCAGCTTCTTCCTAAGACACAGGTTGAGATGGTAATATCTTCAGTTCCTGTAATGGATGTTATCAATGCTACAAGAAAGGCTCTCTATACAGGCCATATCGGTGATGGTAAGATTTTTGTATATGATGTTGAGGATGTAGTTAAGGTAAGAACCGGTGAATCAGGTTATGATGCACTTCAGGGTGAAGACGATTAATATAATGGTTTAGTAATAAAATGTAGTAATAATAAGAATAAGTAAATCGTGTAATTGGACTTTTCCGATGCTTGGACATTGGAAAAGTCCAGTTTTTAATGGCATTGTATTGATTTTAATAATGAAATAAGCATGAAATCTCACATTTATGCCTTTACTTTTGGGGATAAAGATAATAAAATATTAAGTAATATGTAGGGACGTATAATGTATATCTGGTTATTTATATCGGGTACATTTATACCGCCTAAATTTTCTTAAGGAGGAAATATTTATAATGGCAAGACAGAAACATTCTATGGATGGTAATACAGCCGCTGCACATGTAGCTTATGCATATACAGAAGTTGCTGGTATCTATCCAATCACACCATCAAGCCCGATGGCAGATTATGTTGACCAGTGGTCAGCAGCCGGAAGAAAGAACATTTTCGGCAGTACTGTTAAGGTAGTTGAGATGGAATCAGAGGCTGGTGCTGCAGGTACAGTTCATGGTTCTTTAGGTGTAGGTGCATTAACAACAACATTTACAGCTTCACAGGGCCTTTTACTTATGATTCCTAATATGTATAAGATAGCTGGTGAGCAGCTCCCATGCGTATTCGACGTATCTGCCCGTACAGTATCATCACATGCATTGAACATCTTTGGTGATCATTCAGATGTATACGCATGTCGTCAGACAGGTTTTGCAATGCTTTGTGAAACTAACCCACAGGAGGTTATGGATCTTTCTCCAGTAGCTCACTGTGCAGCACTTGAAGGAAAGACACCTTTCCTTAACTTCTTTGATGGTTTCCGTACATCACACGAGATTCAGAAGATTGAAGAGTGGGATTACGAAGATCTTAAGGATATGTGCCCAATGGATGCAGTTGAAGAATTCAGAGCACACGCTCTTAATCCTAATCATCCATCAGCTCGTGGTTCACATGAGAATGGTGATATCTTCTTCCAGCACAGAGAGGCTTGTAACTCAGTTTATGATGCTCTTCCAGCAGTAGTTGAGAAGTACATGAACAAGGTTAACGAGAAGCTCGGTACTAATTATGGATTATTTAACTACTATGGTGCACCAGATGCAGAGCGAGTAATCATCGCTATGGGTTCTGTTAACGACGTAGTAGAAGAAGTTATTGATTATCTTACAGCTAAGGGTGAAAAGGTTGGTCTTATTAAGGTAAGACTTTACAGACCATGGTCATCAGAAGCTATCTTAAAGGTTATTCCTAAGACAGCTAAGAAGATTGCTGTACTTGACAGAACAAAGGAGCCAGGTTCTCTTGGTGAGCCTCTTTTCCTTGATGTTGCTACAACACTTCGTGAAGCAGGACTTAACGACATCACATTAGTTGGTGGCAGATATGGTCTTGGTTCTAAGGATACACCACCTTCATCTATCTTCGCTGTATATAAGGAATTAGAGAAGGATGCTCCTAAGAGCAGATTCACAATCGGTATCGTTGATGATGTTACTAACCTTTCACTTCCAGAAGTTAAGCCAGCTCCAATTACTTCAGCTGCTGGTACTAAGGAATGTAAGTTCTGGGGTCTCGGTGGAGATGGTACAGTAGGTGCTAACAAGAACTCTACTAAGATTATCGGTGACCACACAGACAAGTACATCCAGGCATACTTCCAGTATGATTCTAAGAAGACAGGTGGTATCACAATTTCTCACTTAAGATTTGGTGATAACCCAATTAAGAGTCCATATTACATCAATCAGGCTGACTTCGTAGCATGTCATAACCCAGCATATGTTACACAGGGTATGAAGATGGTACAGGATGTTAAGCCAGGTGGAGTATTCATGATCAACTGCCAGTGGACAGATGAAGAATTAGGACATCATCTTAACGCTGAAGCTAAGAAGTACATTTATGATAACAAGATTCAGCTTTACACAATCAATGCCATTGATAAGGCTATCGAAATCGGTATGGGTAAGAGAACTAACACAATCTTACAGTCTGCTTTCTTTAAGTTAGCTGATGTAATGCCTATCGATGATGCTATTAAGTTCATGAAGGAAGCTGCTAAGAAGTCTTACTCTAAGAAGGGTGATGCTGTAGTAGAGATGAACTACAAGGCTATTGATGCCGGTGTAGATGCTATACATAAGGTAGAAGTTCCAGATTCTTGGGCTAATCCAGAAGCTGATGCTCCTAAGGAAGCTAAGACAGGACGTCCAGAAGTTGTTAAGTTAGTTAACGATCTTCTTGAGCCAATCTCTAAGATGGATGGTGACAGCCTTCCAGTTTCAGCATTCAAGGATTGCGCTGATGGTCAGTTCGAAACAGGTGCTTCTGCATACGAGAAGAGAGGAACAGCCGTTATGGTTCCTGAGTGGGATCCAGCAGCCTGCATTCAGTGTAACAGCTGTGCATTTGTTTGTTCACATGCAACAATCAGACCATTTATTCTTTCAGCTGATGAAGTTACAGCAGCTCCAGCAAACATCAAGCTTGCAGATTCTAAGCATGCTGTAGATACAACTATGAAGTATACAATGTCTGTATCTCCTTTAGATTGTATGGGATGTGGCGAGTGTGTTACTGTATGTCCTAAGGCAGGAGAAGCTATTAAGATGGTTCCACAGGAATCTCAGTCAGCTGAGCAGCCTGTATTTGATTACCTCGTTGCTAACGTTGGTAAGAAGGAAATCAAGCCAGCACTTGTTGAAACTCCAATCGGTTCTCAGTACAATCAGCCATTACTTGAATTCTCAGGTTCATGTGCAGGATGTGCAGAGACATCATATGCTAGATTAATTACACAGTTATTCGGTGAGCAGATGTACATTTCTAATGCTACAGGTTGTTCTTCTATCTGGGGTAACCCAGCTGCTACTTCACCATATACAGTAAACAAGGATTCTAAGAAGGGTCCAGCTTGGTGTAACTCATTATTCGAGGATAATGCTGAGCATGGTTTAGGTATGTATATTGGTCAGAAGTACATCAGAGAGCAGGCTATTGAGATGATCGAAGAGATGGCTGCATCTGATAAGGCATCTGCTGAGTTTAAGGCAGCAGCAGCTAAGTACATCGAGACTAAGGATGATACTAAGGCTAACACACCAGCTACAGAAGCTCTTGTTGCAGAGTTAGAGAAGGCAGCTGCAGATGGTTGTCCAACAGCTCCACAGGTATTAGCTAAGAAGGATTACCTTGCTAAGAAGTCTGTATGGATCTTCGGTGGTGATGGATGGGCTTACGATATCGGTTACGGCGGATTAGACCACGTACTTGCTTCTGGTGAGAACGTTAACGTTATGGTATTCGATACAGAAATGTATTCTAACACAGGTGGACAGGCTTCTAAGGCTTCTAACATCGGTGAGGTTTGCCAGTTCGCTGCAGCAGGTAAGGAAATCGGAAAGAAGAGCCTTTCTGAAATCGCTATGCAGTATGGTTATGTATATGTAGCTCAGATTGCTCTTGGTGCTAACATGGCTCAGGCTCTTAAGGTAATCAAGGAAGCAGAGGCTTACAACGGACCATCACTTATCATTGGTTACGCTCCTTGCGAACTTCACGGTATCGCTAAGGGTGGTATGAACCACTGCCAGGATGAGATGAAGAAGGCTGTTAAGGCTGGTTACTGGAACCTCTTCTCATTCAACCCAGCACTCAAGGCTGAAGGAAAGAATCCATTCACACTTACATCTAAGGAAGGTGATGGATCATATCAGGAATTCCTTAATAACGAGGCTCGTTATACAAGACTTGTTAAGCCATTCCCAGAAAGAGCTGAGAGACTCTTCGCTAAGTCTGAGGAAGTTGCTAAGGAAAGATATGAGCATCTTCAGAAGTTAGTAGAACTTTACAAGTAATTAATATACAACTTAATAGATTGTATGTTTCTCAAATGCTCCCGCAGGGCTTGTCCCCTGCGGGAGTTTTTTGTGGTGGGGAGAAGATGGGAAAATTGTGGGAAGTAAGGGTGTAAAGTTAAACTTTTTGAGAGAGGGATTCGTATATATATGTAGAAGAAAAGAAAAGCTGTGGCGGATTGGACATTGAAGCAGAGTGAAGGCAGGTTGAAGTCCAAAAGGAACGGGAAAGAGAGGCGGATTGGACGTTGAAGCGGTTGGGAGACAGGTTGAAGTCCAAAAGGAACGAGAAAGAGAGGTAGATTGGACGTTGAAGCGGAGTGAGCCACGGAGGAAGTCCAAAAGGAGTGAGAAATAGTGGCGGATTGGACATTGACGCGGTGGAAGCCACGGAGGAAGTCCAAAAGGAACAAGAAAGAGTAACAGGCTGATCTATGAAACAGGGAGAAGATAGGAGGTATCTTATGAAGAAGAAAATAAGCGGAAAAGCTATAGCAGCGATTATTGCTGCACTGGCAGTTGTGGGGATTGCAGTGTATCTGATAGGCAGTACATCAAAACAGGTAGTTAATATTGATATCAGCGGCTTTAATGAGATGACAATAATGTCTGGTGGTACAGGAAAGACTATAACACCGAATGAAGAACAGAGAATGCAGATAAGCAGTCTGGTAAAGAATATGAATCTTAAGGCAAAGAAATTCCCACAGACTAATGGTTGGGGATATTGCATTACTTATTATAAAGATGGGGTGGCAAATACAATTGTACTTGCTGGTAAGGTTACATGGAATGGAGCAGATTATAAAGTAGATGAAGAATCATATGATAAACTGAAAGAATATATTGATACTTTGTATAAATAACTTGATAATCAAACTAATATGTATTATAATTTGAAAATCAAAACAATTGGAGGCTCAAATTGAATACTAATGTTTTTAACAGGCAAAAATTGATTACAAGTATTATTTTTAAGGCAATATCGCTGATTGCTTCGGTGTATGGTCTTATATTTACAATTGACAGTATTAAGTCATTTACATTTTTTACAACGCTGTCTAATGTGGCACTTGATATTGTGCTGGCGGTGTTTATTGTGCTTGATGTTATACTGCTTACTAAGGAAAAGGATTATAAGAGCAACGGGCTTTATATTCTTAAATTCCTTATGACACTTTCGATTACACTGACATGTCTGGTGTATATGATTATTCTTGGACCGACTTCAGAGAATGGACTGATTGGTGCATATCTTAATAAATATGCGGGAAGTCTTGGAGTACATTTAATTGGTCCGGTATTTGCAATTGCTGATTTCCTTATGTTTGATAAGGGATTTTCGGCAAAGAAAATATATGCAATATATGCAGTTATTCCACCACTTTGCTATGTTGCATTCGTATACATTCTGGCTGCACTTGGAGTAAGATGGTATGATACAATGACAGCACCTTATAACTTCCTTAATTATGCTGCACCAACAGGCTGGTTTGGCTGGGATTTAAGCCAGATGGGGTCTGAATCTCTAGGAATCGGAGTTGTGTATATGATTGTGGTTCTGTTGCTTATATTTATTGGAATAGGGCTTTTATATCTTGCAATTAACGGAGCAGGCAGAGATGGTAAGGCACAGAAAGCGGAACTTGTGAGCGAGTAGCCGGATAGAGGTATTGAAAATGTGACTTAGAAGTTGCGATATAGAAGAACGTACAATTTATAATAGAATATATAAGGTTAAAAATGTCCGGCATGTGATTTAAAATGAATTGCATGCCGGACATTTTACATACTTTTTCATTGTCTTACTTTATGCTATAATATCGGGCAGGAATTGAAGAAGATTAAATATAGAAAACAGGAGAAGTTTATGAAAGAGAATCTTAAGAAGCTGGCTAAATACTACAAGCCGTATTTAGGCACATTTATACTTGATATGATACTGGCAATGATGTCAGCAGCGGTGGCACTTGTGATACCACTTGTTGTAAGGTTCATTACATCAAAGGTCGCATATATGAGTGCCAATGAAGCACTTTCAAGAATTATGATTATTGTTGGAGTACTTTTTGTGCTGGTGCTTATACAGTGGGGCTGCAATTACTATATATCTAATTATGGACATGTAATGGGCGCAAAGATTGAGTACGATATGAGGGCAGAGATATTCAATCATTATCAGAAGCTCTCATATTCATTCTATGATGACCAGAAGGTTGGACAGTTATTGTCAAGAATAACATCGGATTTGTTCGATATTACAGAGCTTTTGCATCATGGACCTGAGAATATAACTATTTCACTGATTAAGATAATTGGTGCATTATGCATATTAAGTTCGATTGACTTAAGACTTACGATTGCCGCATTTGTGCTGATTCCGTTCATGCTTGTATTTGCGTATGTGCTTAACAAGCGCATGAAGAGGGCATTTAAGAGAAACAGGGTAAGAATAGGTGAGATAAATGCACAGATAGAGGACAATCTGTCTGGAATAAGGGTTGTCAAGTCATTTGCAAATGAAGATATCGAATGTAAGAAGTTTAAGAAGGGGAATGATTTGTTCCTTGAATCTAAGAGAGACAGCTATCATTATATGGGAATGTACAATGCGGGACTTACTGCATTTACAACAATGATAAATGTAATCGTAATCGCAACAGGCGGTATTGGAATTGCAAAGGGCTGGGTAAATATTACGGATTTCGTTACGTTTTTACTGTATATAAATATTTTTACGGAGCCAGTTAAGGTGCTTATTGATTTCACAGAGCAGTTCCAGAATGGCTATTCGGGTTACGAAAGATTCTTAGAGATTCTTTCAGTAGAGCCGGAAATAGCTGATAAGCCTGACGCAAAGGAGCTTACTGATGTGAAGGGTGCAATAACATTTGAAAATGTGTCATTCAGATATAAGGACGGCGTGGACGAGGTGCTTTCCGGGGTTAATCTGTCAGTAAGACCGGGAGAATATGTTGCACTTGCAGGTTCTTCGGGAGTAGGAAAGACAACACTCTGCTCGCTTATTCCAAGATTTTATGAGGTGACGGGCGGTTCGATTAAGATTGACGGAACAGATATCAAAGATGTTACGCTTAAAAGCCTGCGTGACCATATTGGAGTTGTACAGCAGGATGTGTATCTGTTTATGGGTACAATTAAAGAGAATATAAGATATGGAAAGCCAGATGCTACAGACGAAGAAGTAATTCAGGCGGCAAAGCTTGCAAATGCGCATGATTTTATTATGAGCTTTGAGAACGGATACGACACAGATATAGGACAGCGCGGAGTCAAATTGTCAGGCGGTCAGAAGCAGAGACTGTCAATTGCAAGAGTATTCTTAAAGAATCCGCCAATTCTTATATTTGATGAGGCGACATCAGCACTTGATAATGAGAGTGAGCAGATTGTACAGGAATCACTTGAGAAGCTGGCTAAGAACAGAACCACATTTGTAATAGCACACAGACTTACAACTATTGAAAATGCGGAGGAAATCCTGATGCTTACTGACGAGGGCATCAAGGAGAGAGGAACTCACGAGGAGCTTATGAAGCTTGATGGTGAGTATGCAAGAATGGTTAAGATACATAGTAGAACATAACATACCAGTTTACAATGTTTATATGCAATGCTATTATATAGGAAACGTTGGAAGGAAGATGATAATCATGGACAGAACAAGAAGATTAAGAATGAATGCGACATTAAGAGATATGGTAAGAGAGAATCATGTAAGGGTGGACGAGCTTATATACCCTGTATTTGTTACGGAGGGGAACGATGTAATACAGGAAGTGCCATCAATGCCGGGAATATGTCAGTATTCGCTTGACCATGTTCTTGAAGAAATCGGACGTGCTGTAGAGGTTGGAATTAAGGGAATTCTGCTTTTTGGAATACCTGTACATAAAGATGAGGTCGGAAGTGAGGCATATGACGAGGAAGGTGTTGTGTGCAGGGCAATCCGCCTTATTAAGGATGCTTATCCAGAGCTTGTTATCATGGCTGATGTGTGCCTGTGTGAGTACACATCACATGGACACTGCGGACTTGTAAAAGATGGCGTTATATTAAATGATGAGACACTGCCGCTTCTTGCAAAGGCGTCAGTTGCTTATGCAAAAGCGGGGGCAGATATAATTGCACCGAGTGACATGATGGATAAGAGAGTTGAGGCAATCAGAAATGCACTTGATGAGGCAGGACTGGTTAATATTCCTATATGTTCATACAGTGCCAAATTTGCATCAGGATATTACGGACCGTTCAGGGATGCCGCACATTCAGCACCGGGATTTGGTGACAGAAAGACATATCAGATGGACCCGGCTAATGGAAAAGAAGCGTTAAGGGAAGTTGAAGAAGACATATTAGAAGGTGCAGACATGATTATTGCAAAGCCGGCACTCGGATATATGGACGTTATGAAAGAGATAGCGCTTAACTTCAATATTCCAATTGTCGCTTACAATGTAAGCGGTGAGTATGCGATGGTTAAGGCAGCAGCAATGAATGGCTGGATTGATGAGAAGAAGATTGTAATGGAGAATATGACTGGCTTTAAGAGAGCCGGAGCTAAGATGATAATAACATATCATGCTATAGATGTGGCAAAATGGTTAAAGGAAGAGTAACATTTTTAGCAGTATTAAATTAAGCAGGAGGAGCTGGTTTTATGAATGAAGAGATGTCAAAGGATTTATATGAGAGAGCAGTAAAACATATGCCGGGTGGTGTAAACAGTCCTGTCAGGGCATACAAGGCAGTTGACAGAGTGCCAAGATTCATAGCTTCTGCCAAGGGAGACAGAATTACTGATGTAGATGGGAATGAAATGATTGACTACATATGTTCATGGGGACCGGGAATATTAGGCCATGCACATGACAGAGTAATTGCAAAGGTTAAGGAAGCTGCGGAAGCAGGCCTTACATATGGTGCGCCAACCAAGAGAGAAGTTGAGATGGCAGAGCTTATATATGAGCTTATTCCTACAATGGAGGTGAGCCGTCTTGTAAGCTCAGGAACAGAAGCTGTTATGAGTGCAATCCGTGTGGCAAGAGGCTACACCGGAAGAGACAAGATAATTAAGTTCAGAGGCTGTTATCATGGACATTCTGACGGACTTTTAGTAAAAGCCGGTTCAGCAGCACTTACAACATCAGTTCCAGACAGTGCAGGAGTTCCTGCTGATTACACTAAGAATACACTTGTAGCAGAATACAATGACTGCGATTCTGTGAAGGAGCTTTTTGATAACAATAAAGATGAAATAGCTGCGGTAATAGTTGAACCAGTTGCAGCTAACATGGGAGTTGTGCTTCCAAGACATGGATTTCTTGAATTCTTAAGAGACATAACTAAGGAGAATGGAAGCCTTCTTATATTTGATGAGGTAATAACAGGCTTCAGACTTTCAATTGGCGGAGCGCAGGAGTACTTTAACATAAAGCCAGACCTTACAACTCTTGGAAAAATTGTAGGCGGGGGTATGCCAGTCGGCGCATATGGCGGACGAGCTGACATTATGCGTATGGTAAGTCCTGACGGCCCTGTATATCAGGCAGGAACATTGTCAGGCAATCCAATTGCAACAGCAGCAGGCTTAGAGACTTTAAGAATCTTAAGAGATAATAAGGATATATACGACAGACTTGAGACTAAGACAAAGCGTATTGCTGACAGTGTAAGAAAATGTGGAGCTGGAAGGGTATCGGTTAATCAGATTGGTTCACTTATGAGCATATTCTTTACACCAGATGCAGTAGAAGATTATGACAGTGCAGTAAAGTCAGACACTAAGAAGTATGCAGAATACTTTGGACATATGCTTGATAACGGAATATACATTGCACCATCACAGTTTGAGGCAATGTTCGTATCAGACGCACACACTAATGAGGATATCAACCGTACAATAGAGGTTATGGAAGAATTCTTCAGGAAATAATTCGGATAGTAAGTGGGAATACAGATGCAGTTAGGATATGTAGGAATTAATTATAAGAATACAGACCTTTCAGTAAGGGATAAGATTACATTCACAGACAGCGGGATAGCAGACTTTATGCAGCAGGCAGAGGAAGCAGGTGTGAACCAGTGCATGTGCCTTTCAACATGCAACAGATGCGAAGTGTTTTATCTGTATGAGGATGAAACATTTGTACAAGTAATGTCCGATTTATTCAATGATTATTTTGGACTTACAGATACTAAATTAGCCGGTGTCAAATGTGGTGAAGAAGCACTGGTATATCTGTTTTGCATAGCCGCCGGACTTGAAAGCATGGTGCTTGGAGAGGATCAGATACTAGGTCAGTTAAAGGATGCGGCAGACCTTTCAAGAACGCTTGGACACAGCGGGAAAGAGCTTAATTATATAGTAAGAGAAGCGGTAAGCTGTGCAAAGCGGATTAAGACAGAGTACAAGGTAAGTGAAAAACCAGTATCTGTATGCTATGTCGGGATTCAGGAGTTAGACAGAGTATGTGGCATATCAGGAAAGCACGCGCTTGTTATAGGAAGCGGCAAAACAGCGGCTCTTGCTATAAGATATCTGGCAGAATATGGCGCTGATGTAACAGTGTGTTCAAGAACTTATCAGCATGCGAAGGCGTTGCTTAAGGAGTTTTCACAGATTGAGGTTATTTCATATGATAAGAAAACAGAAGCACTTAAAAGCAGTGATATAGTTGTCTCAGCGACTTCATCACCTCATCTGGTGATTAGAGCTTCTGAATTATCAGAGGGTAAAAAGATGACACTTCTTGATCTTGCTGCACCAAGAGATATAGAAAAATCTGCAGGTGACATTTGTGGAGTTACTCTTATTGATCTTGACAGAATAGGTGGGATTGTGAAGTCTAATCAGAACGAGAGGGCACATTTGCTAAAGGAAAGCCAGTGCGTGATTGATGAGTATATAGCGGAAACAAAGAAATGGCTCACATCAAGCAGAATGGATACAACTATCCAGTCACTTGGCAAAAAATGTGATGAGATAGTACAGGACAGCTATGATTATCTTAACCGCAAGATTGACCTTTCAGACCATGACAGGGTAATCTTAAAGAAGATTCTTAAGTCGTCATTACACAGATTGTTAAAAGAACCGATTGAAGAATTGAAAAATGTGGAAGAAAATGAACAGCAGCAGTATAAAGATATGGTTGAGAGACTGTTTGGCTTGTAGGGAGGATTATGCATTACAGAATAGGAACGAGAGGTTCGAAGCTGGCACTTGTCCAGTCGGAATATGTTAAGAGAAGAATGGAAGAGGCGTATCCTGAGGATACATTTGAACTTGTTATAATTAAGACAACAGGCGACAAGGTTACAGATAAGCCACTTGCTGCGATTGGAACTAAGGGGCTTTTTGTAAAGGAGATTGAGGAAGAACTTCTTTCAGGCAGCATTGATATGGCGGTTCACAGCATGAAGGATATGCCGGCTGAATGTGAGACTGGACTTACATTTGCAAAGGCGTGGAAACGAGAGGATTGCAGAGATGTACTTATATTAAAGACTGCAGGAAGTTTTTCAGAACTTCCTTTGGGTGCGGTTATAGGTACTGGGAGCCTCAGGCGTGCATGCCAGCTTGCAATGCTGCGTCCTGATATCCAGTTTACTGCTATCAGGGGAAATGTTGATACAAGAATTAACAAACTTATGGACGATTCATACGGACTTGATGGAATTGTGCTTGCGGCAGCAGGACTTAACAGACTTGGCAGATCATCTGAGATAACAGAGTATCTTGACCCGGAGGTCGTTATTCCGGCACCGGCACAGGGAGTTCTTGCGATTGAGACTGCAGAGGTGAATACAGAACTTCTTGATAAGATAAATGCTTTGTCAGATGATAATTCTGATAGAGAAGCTGTGGCTGAAAGAACATTTTTAAGATTAACAGGCGGCGGCTGCCATGCCCCGGTTGGCGCACACTGTGTGACAAAGGATAACGGCGACCTTCGAATGGTTGTGTTATTTGGCAATGATGATTGCAGCAGGATTCTTAGAATTGAAGTTACTGGAACTGACAGTGAGGCGGTTGGCCACGAAGCAGCCCGTATGCTAGGATTGGAGTAGATTGTGGGGAAATACATATATACATATATTGAAAATGGACAGATGTACGATGAAAGCCCTTCCCTTGCAGAATTACTTGCAAAGGAGGGGCTTATCTGCGAAAAAATAGTAACCGGCAGGATTGGTTATATTCGTGTGGAGAATCTTTTGGAAAAGATAAAAGATGCACAGTGGCTTGTGTTTACCAGTAAAAATGCAGTGGCTGGGTTTGCTTATAATATGGGGGAGATGGCTTGTGAAGGTGAGCTGAATTGTGATGGTGCGTTGAATGGAGACAGTGTTGAAGCTTTTGACATGAGAAGCGGGTTTTCTGATGGTATTAAGATTGCGGTAGTCGGTAGTAAAATTAAAGAAGCTTTAAGAACGGCATGCGGTCTTGAGACAGAATTTGTATCATCTAAATCTACAGGCTTGGAGCTTGGAAGGAGTCTGATGAATATTGCAGCCGGCAAGATTGTATATCTGTGTGCAGAGGTAACAAGCGGCTCATTAGAAGCGGCCATGAAGGACTATGGAGAACTTGTTAAGATTCCAGTATATAGGAATGAATATGTTGATACATATGCAGAGTACGGAATGAAAGATTACAGTGATGTCTCAGGAATAGCTGTTACAAGTGGCAGCAGCGGTGAGAGAATAAAATGGCTGATTGACAAGCTTGGCGAGTCAGGTGAAGTACCAGTGTATAGCATTGGTCCTGCCTGCAGCAAAAAGCTTGTGGAGGCGGGCGTGCAAGAGGAGCGGATAATTGAAGCTTGTGAGCATAGCTATAGCGGGCTGGTGGACGTGATTAAGAAGTCAGTGGGAAGCCGGAAGCGTGAGTTGGACGTTAGAGCAGAGTGAGGCACTGAGGAAGTCCAAAACTGGGAAGCTGGAGACGTGGATTGGACATTAAAGCGGAGTGTGAGATGCAACAAAATGCGGAAGACATACGAACATAGAGATTAATAATATTTTAGTGGGTTTTAAAATTAAAAAACGTGATTAGTTTGCTGGGAAGACCTACTAAAGATAATGGGAGACAAGATTTAGTAGGTTTATTTTGAACAAATTCTTACTTTTCTTTGAGATTAGTTTAATATTAGTTAGGAAAAGACCTACGAATATGCATAAAAGAAGTGAAATAGTAGGTCAAACAAGGATAGGTTATATGTTAATGCTCTCTTAAAGACCTACTAAAAAGCTTATTTTTTATAGATTAGTGGGTATTGGGTTGTGATTAATAGATTGGATTCAAAAGAAAAATAAAAAAGTACTGTACAAATTAAAGTCATTGTTCTATAATAACATATAAACATAGTATGTTTATGTACTGCATAAACATATTACCTGATTCATGAATCACATTCATGAATTGATTTTAGAAAATGTGGGACAATACCACAAGAAAAGAGGATTGTATGGGAAAGATATATAAATCAGCAGCAGACTTAATAGGTAACACACCACTTGTAGAAGTTGGACATATTGAAGAGAAGTTCGGACTTAAGGCAAGAGTTCTTGTTAAACTTGAGTATTTCAATGCGACAGGAAGCGTTAAGGACAGAGTTGCAAAGGCAATGATTGAAGATGCAGAGAAGAAAGGAATTCTTAAGCCGGGTGCAACAATTATCGAGCCCACATCTGGCAATACAGGAATCGGACTTGCTGCTATTGCAACAGCAAAAGGCTACAGAACAATAATAGTTCTTCCAGAGACTATGAGTGTCGAAAGAAGAAATATTATCAAGGCATATGGTGCGGAGATTGTACTTACTCCGGGTTATAAAGGAATGACAGGTGCAATTGCGAAGGCAGAAGAATTAAAGAAAGAGATTGAAGGCAGCATGATTGCAGGACAGTTTGTTAATCCTGCTAATCCGGAAGCACACAGAAGAACAACTGGTCCAGAGATATGGAATGATACGGATGGAGAAGTTGACGCATTTGTTGCAGGTGTTGGTACAGGCGGAACAATTACAGGCGTTGGTGAATATCTTAAGTCTAAGAATGACAAGATTGAGATAATTGCAGTTGAGCCTGCAACGTCACCGGTACTTTCACAGGGCAAGCCAGGACCACATAAGATTCAGGGAATCGGTGCAGGCTTCGTTCCTGAAATTCTTAACACTAAGATATATGACAGTGTAGTTCCAGTTGAGAACGATGATGCATTTGAATATGCCAAGTTAATCTCTCACACAGAGGGAATTCTGGTTGGAATATCGGCAGGTGCAGCACTTTACGCAGCAATCGAGTGGGCTAAGAAACCAGAGAATGAAGGCAAGACAATCGTTGCACTGCTTCCAGACAGCGGCGACAGATATTACTCAACATCACTTTTTGAGAACTAATAGCAGAATAAATGTGTCAAATGTGGACATTCTATAAGGGCAGGGCGTAAGTCCTGCCCTTTTCGTGCTTTGACAGGGTTAGTGAAATTGAGAGCTGCTTTTGGCTGATTCAGAGTGCGGGTGAAAATGTGCCAGTGAAAGGAGCAAGCATGACTGATTTTACAACTAACATAGACATGAATGTCCGCATGATGAATGAGAAGTTAAGAGTGGACAGAAATTTTGACATTCTGCAAAGAGATGTATTAATAGGTGGTAAGAGAACACATTTTTACTTTATAGATGGATTCGTACAGGAGGAAACAATTGAAAAACTTGTGCAGTTCTTTTATTCATTGAAAGAATCGGACATAAAGGATATAGATACATTCTTAGAGGTCGGAATGCCGTATACAGAGATTGAAAAAAACGGACATTACGATGAGGTGGAGAAGGCATTTCTTTCAGGGCAGACCGTCATGATAATAGATGGCTTTGACGAATGTATACTGATTGACTGTCGTACTTATCCGATGCGTTCAGTTACAGAGCCTTACAAAGACAAGGTTCTGCGTGGCTCAAGAGACGGATTTGTTGAGACACTTGTGTGCAATGCGGCACTTTTAAGAAGAAGAATAAGGGATAGCCGCTTTTCAATGGAAATGTATACTGTAGGGGAACGCTCCAGGACAGATGTTGCTGTGTGCTATATTGATGATAAGGTTGATAAGAAGCTGCTTGAAAGAATTGAGAATCTGATAAGCAGCATAGAGGTTGAGGCGCTCACTATGAATATAGAGAGCCTTGCGGAATGTATGTTTAAGGGAAAATGGATTAATCCGTTTCCTAAGTATAAATATTCCGAAAGACCCGATACCGCTGCAGCAGCACTTTTTGATGGAAATATAGTTATTATGGTAGATACATCACCTGCAGTAATGATAATTCCAACAAATGTATTTGATATAATAGAAGAAGCAGATGATTTTAATTTTTCGCCAATGATAGGAACTTATATAAGACTGTCGAGGTTCTTCTTTACATTGCTGACTGTTTTTCTTACACCTGTGTGGCTTTTGCTTGAAAGCAATCCACAGTGGGTGCCTGAATGGTTAAAATTCATAACGATAAGTGAGGATATAACGGTTCCGGTTATATTGCAGCTTTTTATTCTTGAACTTGCAGTTGACGGGCTTAAGCTGGCGGCGGTCAATACGCCAGGAATGCTGTCGACACCTTTGAGTATTCTTGCCGGTATTGTTGTGGGAGAATACGCTGTGGAGTCCGGGTGGTTTAATTCAGAATCGCTTCTTTATATGGCAGTTGTGACTGTGGGAACTTATTCGCAGGCAAGCTTTGAGATGGGATATGCTTTGAAATTCATAAGAATAGTCAATCTGATTCTTGTCCAGTTCTTTGGAAGAATCGGACTTCTGGCAGGAGTAATATTTGCAATAGTGCTTGTATGCTTTAACAGGACAATATCAGGAAAAAGCTATATTTATCCTGTGATACCTTTTAACAGTCAGATGTTTAAAAGAAAAATTCTGCGGGTAAGACTGCCGCACAAAATAAAAAATAACTAGCAATATATGGCGTATTAAGTGCTGAAATGTGGCTTAATACGCCATATATTGCTAATTAATTACAAATGCGATAAAATACATAAAACATTTGAATAAGATATATAAGATTTATGCGTTTAATTAAGAAATATTACACGGTTTAAAAGAGGAGAAGAGTAAAGAGGAATCGAGGTAAGCTGGTATGATTAAAAGAAATTTATTAAGAGGTGCAGCAGTGTTTTTATCATGCTGTTTAGTATTTACATCTGCAGGCTGCGGAAAGAAGAGTAAGACAGTAACCACCGAGAGCACTACTAAGGCCGTTACAGAACAGGAAACTAAGAAGAATGCAGGCAGTGAGGAACAGGTTACTATTGCAGTCAAGGATTCAGAGGGTAACACAGTAGAAGTAGCCGGTATTGTTGAGACAAAGGACAATGGCGAGAAAGTTGTTATCATTCAGGATAGAGACGGCAACAGAAAAGAGATTAAGGCAGATAATTTTGAGGAAGGTGATAGTAATTCAATTATAACAATCACTGATGAAACTGTAGCAGAGGAAATCTCAGAAGCTGCAAAAGACGATAAGATTCCGAAGGCTGATGAAATTATTCCTACCAAGCCATCAACTGATATAGCTGATAACGGCAATAACAGCAACGGCGGCAGCAGTTCAGGCTCTGCTGATAACAATAATGGCGGCAATAACAACGGCAACAGTAATAACAGTGGTAATAATGGCAGCAGTTCTTCAGACAATGGCAGTAACTCAGCCCCTGGCGAGACTGAGACAAAGCCATCAACACCAAACACACCTTCACATGAGCATAACTGGGTGCCAGTCTATGATTATATACCACATGAAGCAGTAAAGGAAAAAGTTTGGGTAGTTGATAAGGCTGCCTGGGACGAACCGGTGTATAAAGAAGTATATATATGTGCTCATTGCAGAGATGGTAGATGTGAAAGATGTTTAGAGTATGGCATAACTGAATATGAATATGATTCAATTGATGAATTTGAAAAACATCAAGATGCTTGCTTGGATGAAGATGGTAGCTGTTTTAATTTTGTGAATTATAAGAAGAAAGTTGGAGTAATTGAACATAAGGAAGAAGGTCACTACGAAACAGTTACAGTAACCGAAGCATATGATGAGCAGAAATTAGTTGGCTACAAGTGTTCTTCTTGCGGGGAAACAAAATAATGATAGAGGGGGCATATTATCTATGAAAAAAATCATATCAATTTCGGACTTGAATAATAATTTTGTGGAGGTTGAAAAATCTGTTGAGAGTGGTGAGCCGGTATATTTAACAAAAAATGGCGGTAATACTATGGTTTTGCTTAGCTTAGAGGCTTACTCAGATTTAACAGACGGTGTTGATGCAGCCCTTGAAACAGCTGATAGATATGCAGAGAGAAATGATAAAAGATATTCACATAAAGAAGTTTTTTCTACTCTTAGAGGAATGTATAGTAGAGAATAGAAGATTTTTGTAGAATGGAATAAATAGTTTCTGCTATGTGAGGATTTGGCTGCATGGTAAGATAAATGATAAATAAAATTTTAATAGCATGTTGAATCTAAAATCTACATATGCTATATTATCTCTAGGCAAAATGATGCAAGAAGTCCGTAAGGGCAACAAACCCCCATGAGGTCGCAACTCATGGGGGTTTTATTCAGGTTTGGAAAGGTGGCTTAAGCCATAGGCTGGCTGCATGCTAATTATTATTTCTATCCAGTCATTTGCAGATATAATGGCAACTTATACCTTACATAATAGAAATAATAACTGGAGGTGTTTAAATGATGAATACAAAAGCTTTATCATATATGGATTGTGTGATATTGAGTTTAATAAGACGATATGATTTATCGGAGCAAGCAGCAACAAATGCTGTGAAAAAGAGTTACTTATACGAATTGCTTCAGAATGAGCCAGAAGAGACAATGCACGATTCTGTTAATGATTCTGCTGATGATGTGTATTATGAGATATTTGAAAAGAGGTCTTAGAATTAAGTTATTTTGTAATTGGGAAGATTGATGTGTTACTAGGTGTGACGTTATTTAGAAAATAGAAGATATTGGTATTCAGAAAGGAGAAGTTACTCAAAAAGCAGATATATCACATTTTGGGTGGCAGATTAATCATGAAAAAAACAAACGAGAAAAAAGATTTTTTACAGAAAACATGGGCGGTGTGCGCCCTTGCGCTTGTGTGTACATTCCTTTGGGGAAGTGCATCGCCATGTATCAAATTAGGATATGCACTGTTTAAGATACCATCAAGTGAAACATGGACACAGGTATTATTTGCAGGAACAAGATTTGTGCTGGCAGGAGTACTCACAATCTTAATTGGAAGCATACTTAACAGAAAAATGCTGCTTCCAACGAAATCAAGTGTGCCAAGCATTGTAAAGCTTGCAATGTTCCAGACAATTCTGCAGTACATATTCTTCTATATCGGACTTGCACATAACAGTGGAGTGAAAGCGTCAATAATTAACGGCTCTAACACATTTTTCGTAATACTTGTATCAACAATTATATTCAGACAGGAAAAACTGAATCTGAAAAAAATAATTGGCTGTGTGATTGGTTTTGCAGGTGTTATCGTAGTCAGCATGAATGGACAGAAAATCGACATGAATTTAAGCATTATGGGTGACGGAAGTCTGTTCTTATGTGCGTTGTCATACGCATTTTCATCATGCCTTATGAAAAACTATTCAAAGAAAGACAATCCTGTTATGTTGAGTGGCTATCAGTTCATATTCGGTGGAATAGTAATGATTATATTAGGACTTGTGATGGGTGGCAGAATAACACATGTATCAGTATCAGCAATACTCATGTTATTCTATCTCGCATGCATATCAGCTGTAGCCTACTCAATATGGGGAATACTGTTAAAGCATAACCCGGTATCCAAGGTGGCAATCTTCGGTTTCACCAACCCGGTATTCGGCGTACTTCTTTCAGCATGGTGGCTTGGAGAAGGAAGCAGGGAGCTTGGAATAAATGCACTTATAGCGTTAGTACTTGTGTGCATAGGAATCTGTATAGTTAATTTAAAGGGAAAGAAAGCGGAGTAAATTCCTGTCGGGATTAATGTAAATGTTGTAATAATCATCAGCTAAATGGTACAATATCATCAGTTGCAGAGTAAATATAGCGGATTTTATAGAGAAGGGAAAATGTTATGAATGAAGATATTTTTATGAAAAGATTAAAAGAGCGTTTACTTATAGAATTTAAAAAGCAGGATAGAAGCGGTGTGTATGGATATACGCAGAGAAGTATGGCATATAATTCAAACAGAATTGAGGGAAGTACCCTTACAGAAAAGCAGACAGCTTCTATGTTCGAAACAGGAACATTATATACTGATGATACAGAAGTAATATTCCGGACTAAAGATATAGAGGAAATGAACGGACATTTTAAAATGTTCAATTATATAATGAAAAATATTGAAGCACCATTGGAAGAAGAATTGATTAAAGGTATGCATAGAAATCTCAAAGAAGGCGTGTTTGAAGATTTTGCAAATGGTTATGCTATAGGAGACTGGAAGAAGAGAGAAAACAGAGTAAGTGATATTAATGTGGCTTTGCCGCAGGAAGTGCCAGAGAAGATTCATAACCTCATAGAAGAATACAATAATTCCAATGAAGTCAGTATAGATAAAATAGCAAAATTCCATGCCCGATTTGAACTTATACATCCTTTTCAGGATGGCAATGGAAGGGTTGGAAGAATGATAATACTGAAACAATGCTTAGACAATAACATAATTCCAATAATCATAAGGGATGATAATAAAGCAGAGTATTACAGAAGTCTTAACAAAGCACAGCATGAAAATGATTACAGCAGTCTTGTAAAATATTTTCAGAAAGAACAGAAATATTATGTAGATAACACAGAGAAAATGTTATTTACATACGAAGAACTAGAGAAATAACAAGAAAATAAAAAGACCAGTTCGGGAAATATCTGAACTGGTCTTTTCCGTCACTACCTTAAAGCTTCTTTCACAGCTTCCGAAGCCTCATGCATGGAAGCTGCTTTCTCCTCATTAAGCTTGTCAATAGGTGCTTTAGATATAAGCTTGCCAAGATGTCCAATCTGAGCCTTAACATTCTTTTTCTTATCCTTCTCCCAGACCTTTTTATTGGCGGCAAGTGCGTTGTTAGCCTCGTTAAGAGTCCGTACAGCATCTTCCCTTATATCAATAAAGCTCTGGTATGCTTCATCCTGCTTGCTGTAGACTTCGGCTTCCCAGCGGGCTTTTGCAATCTCTTCTTCGGTCATGTTAGAGCTTGAAGTAATAGTAATGCTCTGTTCCCTTCCGGTACCTAAATCCTTTGCAGATACATTGACAATACCATTAACATCAATGTCAAATGTTACTTCAATCTGTGGGACTCCTGCCATCGCACGCTTAATACCGTTAAGACGGAAGTTGCCAAGCAGTTTATTGTCTCTTGTAAACTTTCGTTCACCCTGAAAAACCTTGATATCAACGGATGTCTGGAAATTGCCGGCAGTAGTAAATATCTGGCTGTGTCTTGTAGGAATGGTAGTGTTTCTTTCAATAAGCCTGCTTGCAATTCCACCCATAGTCTCAATAGAAAGAGACATCGGAGTTACATCCATAAGTATGATTTCAGAAGCAGCAGAACCGGCCTGAAGCTGGTTTCCAAGCTTGCCACCCTGAACGGCAGCTCCAAGGGCTACACATTCATCAGGATTAAGATTTCTTGATGGCTCTTTTCCCATAAGCTGTCTTACTTTATCAGCAACAGCAGGGATTCTTGTAGAACCACCAACCAATAAAACCATATTAATGTCTGTCTTGGAAAGACCTGCATCATGCAGTGCATTCTCAACAGGGGTGATTGTTCTGTCTACAAGGTCAGCAGTAAGCTCATTAAATGTCTGTCTTGATAAAGTGATATCAATGTGGTGTGGTCCGTCCTTAGACATAGCGATAAAAGGAAGATTAATATTAGTTGTCACAGAAGAAGACAGCTCCTTCTTTGCTTTCTCAGCTTCTTCTCTTAAACGCTGCATTGCAGAGACGTCCTTTGAAAGATTGATACCATCACTTATCTTAAACTGCTCGACAAGATAATTAACTATTCTTTCATCGAAATCATCACCACCTAAGTGATTGTCACCGGAAGTTGCAAGAACTTCAATGACATTATCACCGATATCGATAACAGACACATCAAAAGTTCCACCACCTAAATCATACACAAGAACCTTCTGTGCCGTACCATTGTCAAGTCCGTACGCGAGAGCGGCAGAAGTAGGCTCGTTGATAATTCTTAATATGTTAAGCCCGGCAATCTTACCGGCATCTTTAGTAGCCTGTCTCTGAGCGTCAGTAAAATAGGCAGGTACAGTTACAACAGCGTCTGTCACAGGCTGTCCTAAGAAATCCTCGGCATCCTCCTTTAACTTCATAAGTATAAATGCAGAGATTTCCTGAGGAGTATAATACTTTCCGTCAATCTTCTTGCGATAGTCCGTACCCATGTGTCTCTTGATAGAGAATATAGTTCTGTCAGAGTTGACGGCAGCCTGTCTCTTGGCGGCATCACCAACAATACGTTCCTTTGATTTCGTAAAGGCTACAACAGAAGGAGTTGTGCGGTATCCTTCTTTGTTGGTGATGACAGTAGGCGTATCACCTTCAATAACAGCCACACAGCTGTTAGTTGTTCCTAAATCAATTCCTATAACAGTTCCCATAATAAACTCCATTCAATATATTGATCTGTCTCTTATACACAT